>FWPU01000654.1_pt1 | contig 111063 bp, 112 predicted proteins | sample 2228361 | NCBI WGS metagenome assembly FWPU01 (sample SAMEA103939777, study PRJEB20133) | metagenome | reverse complement strand
CGCCGATAGCCCAGCTCGATCATCTCGTCGGCGCGATGGAAGTCCAGCACGCCGCAGGCGTCGTTCGGGATCTCGATCAGGATGTCGGGCCGGTAGGTCGCGATCTGGTAGCGCACGATCCGGTCCTGCATCGCGTCGAAGGACCGGGCGATGACGTCGAACGCGCTGAACGAACTCGTCTGCTTCGCGTCGGGCCGAGCCTCGCGCGTGCGGCGCAACCAGCGCTGCAGCGGGTTGTCGGTGTCGGGCGCGGCTGCGTCGCTTTCGCGCGGTGTGGGCTTGGCGGCGCGCTCCGGCGCCCCGTCGAGCGAGACCGCGATCGTCACCTTGGCATCGTGCGGCAGCGTCGGCGCGATCGGCAGCGGGCTGAGCAGGCCGCCGTCGACGAGCAGCCGACCGTCGCGCTCGACCGGCGTGAACAGCCCGGGAATCGCGATCGACGCGCGGATGGCCTCGAACAGCGAACCGCGGTTCAGCCACACCTCGCGCCGTCGCTCGATATCGGAGGCGACCGCGGTGAACGGGATCGGCAGCGCTTCGATACGCGCGTCGCCGACCATCTCGGCAAGTCTGCGCATGACCCGCTCGCCCTCGAACAGCCCCTTGCGGGTGAACGAGAAGTCGAGCAGCGCCCACACGTCGGCGCGCGACAGTCCGCGCACCCACTCGGCGTAAGGTGCGAGCCGATCGGCCGCGTGCAGCCCGCCGATCAACGCACCGATCGACGAGCCGGTGATCGCCCGGATCTCGTAGCCGCCGTGCTCCTGCAGCGCGCGGATGACGCCGATGTGCGCGAGTCCGCGCGCGCCGCCGCTGCCGAGCACGAGCGACGCCGGGATCGAATCACCGCTGGCGCCCATGTTCTTCCTGCGGATGAACCCGGAAGACGCGGATACTCGCCACAACGTGCGCGCAGAAAGCGGTGCCGAACGCGAGGGTCGGCCCTTGCACGGCGTGCGCGCGGTGTGGGCCGTACCCGCCCACCACACCGCCGGACTTCCCCTGCGTCCACTGCACCTTCTGCGCCAACCCCCAGCTTCCCGGTTGAATGTCGAACCGACCGGCCGCGTGCCGATGATCCCGCGCGGCGCCCGTCGGGTATGCCTACGACTTCACCGCGAGCACCGGCAGCGCGGTGTCGTTGATCACCGCTTCGGTCACGCTGCCGACGAGCACGCGCTGCCAGCCGGTGCGGCCGTGCGTGCCCATGACGATCAGGTCGGCTGCGCGCGCGGCGGCCGTTTCGACGATCAGCGCGGCCGGATCGCCGCGCGGCACGACCTTGTCGGCCTCGAGCCCGCACTCGAGCAAGTGCGCCTGCACGCGCGCGGCCGCTTGCTCCGCCTCGGCGGCGCGCTGTTCGGTGAACGACTCGCGCACGACCGAGATGACGGTCACCGGCAGCGGGCACAGCGTGGCGATGCGCGCCGCAGCGACCGCAGCCGCATCGGCGAAGCGCGAGCCGTCGGTCGCCAGCACGATGCGCTTGCTCCAAATGCCGGCGTGTTCCGGCACCACCAGCACGCTGCAACCCGCACTGCCGAGAACGCGCGCGGTGGCGTCGCCGAGCATGCGTTTCATCAGGCCGCGCCTGCCGCGCCGGCCCATCACGATGACGTCGGCGCGCAGATCCTCGGCGGCGGCGGCGATTTCGGTGTGCGGATCGATGCCGCGGCGTGCGTAGGTATCGACCGCGATGCCGCGCTGGACCGCCTGCGCGCGCACGCGCGCGAGCGCGGCGCGCGTCTCCTCCTCGGCGGCCCGGATCATCTGCGGCGCGACGACCTCGGCCTCGGCGTTGCTGAGCACGACCGAAACGATCATGAGCCGCGCCCCGCACTGCGCCGCGAACGCCAGCGCGACGCGCTCGGCGCCGGCGCAGTAGTCCGAGCCGTCGGTCGCCAACATGATCCGCTCGAAGCGTCCGAGCGGCGAAAGTTGACCGTCTGTAGCCATATAAACAGTCTATATCTCAGCCGCTCACCGCGTGCGGGCGCGCCCCGGCGGATTCAGCGCAACTGCTGCAGATAGTCGAGCAGTGCATCCAGTTCGGGATCGGCCGCGTTGCGCCGCTTCGTCGCCGCCACGCCGCCGAGCCGCGCGGCGGCTTCGCCTTCGCCGAGCGTCCACGCGCGCAGTTGCGCGCGGTCGAGCCGGCCGCCCACACCGTCGAGCGGATGGCTCGGGTTGCCGCGGCCCGCGATCGAATGGCACATCGCGCAGTTCATCCGCTCGAACGCCGCGCGGCCGATGTCCACGCGCGCGCCGTCGACGGCCGGCGGCGCCGGTGCGGCGGTCGCCGGCAGCGGTCGCGGCGGCAGCGGCGTCAGATTGCGCAGCGCTGCGAACAACGCCGACAGCGCGATGACCAGGGCCGCCGTGGCGACGGCCAGCCATTTCGCACGCGATTGGCGCGTCATCGCTCAGACCCAGTCGAAGATCTCGGAGTGCACGCGCGCCGCGGGCACGCCGAGCGCGGCCAGCCCGCGCTCGACGCCGACCGTCATCGGCGTCGGACCGCACAGGAAGTACTCGAAGCGGTGGCGCGTGACCGGCAGATGACGCATCAGCACGTCCTCGGTGACGAAGCCGCGTTCGCCGCGCCAGTCCGGCGGCGGCTCCTGCAGCACGTGCACCACTTTCAGGTCGAGCCGCTGCGCGAGCGCTTCCAGCTCCTCGCGGAAGGCCACGCGCTCCCAGACGCGGTTGCCGTAGAACAGCACGAGCGGGCGGCGGTCGCCGCGGTCGGCGAGCGTGCGCAGCATCGACAGAATCGGCGCGATGCCCACGCCGCCGGCGACGAAAGCGTAGCCGTGGGCGTCGGGATGCTCGTCGATGCCGAAGGTGCCGTACGGCGCGTCGAGCCAGGCGGTTTCGCCCGGCTGCGTGTCCTTGATCGTCGACGTGAAGTCGCCCAGTGCCTTGATCGACAGCTCGATCCGCTGCGGGCGCTCGGCGCTCGAAGCGATCGAGAACGGGTGCTCGCGCATGGCGAACGGCGAAGCGCGCAGCGACAGCCACGCGAACTGCCCGGGCGCGAAGCGCAGTCCTTCGCCCGCGTGCGCGGGCTCGAGGGCGAGCGTCCAAACACGCCCGCGTTCGGCGCGCACCTCGGCGACCTTCCACGGCCGGCGCGCCACACGCCACGGCCGAACCACGCGCACCCAGGCGATCAGCAGCACCCAGAACGCGCCGTAGGCCGCCCACAGCGCCTGCTTCCACGCGGTGTCGAGAAAACGCCCCGCGCCGAGCAGATGCCACAGCGCGGCGGCGAACGCCGCGGTCGCGAGCGCCGCGTGCGCGATGCGCCAGCCGTCGTAGTCGATGCCCAATACACGCCGTGCGAGTGACGAGACGATGACCAGCGCAAACAGCACGAGCGCGACGCGGCCCGCGGTCATGTACGCGGGCGCAACGCTCGGGTCGGCGGTCCCCAGCGCGGCCGGATTGGTCGCGCCCAGGATGCCGTAATGGCCCAGCACGACGGCGAGCGCGGCCACCGCGAGATAGCGGTGGAAGTAGTAGACGATGTCGATGCCGAACGGCGCGGTCGCACGCTTGAAGCGCGCGGTCAGCGCGAACTGCACGCCGAACATCGCGAGCCCCGCGTAGCCGAGCGCCATCGCGAAGTCCCAGACGAATCCGCGCCCCGCCGCCGGGCCGGGCAGCAGCGCGAACAGCGGCACCGTCACCGCGGCCAGATACGCCGCGAGCCAGACCAGCGCGTCGCGCGTCGTATGCGGGCCGCCGCGGCGGCGCGGGGCGGGCGGGTTCATCGGCGTCGTTCCGGCGCGAGATTACCTTGCATGGAAATCCCCTCGCGCGCTGTCGTGCGCGGCCCCCGTTCCGAAAATCCCCCCGCGCGCCCTGCGCGCGGCCCCCTTTTCGAAAGGGGGCGAGGGGCGCAGCACGGCGTGGATCGCTCGCATCCCTCGAACAAACCCCCCTTTCGTAAAGGGGGCAGGGGGGATTTGAAGCAGCACACCGACTCACCCCGGCAGCCGCGCCTTGGCGCGTCCCAGGGCTGCGGGCGAACCGAAAGGCACGAGCACGTCCTCCGCGTCGGCGCGCGCAGCGGGATCCGCTGCACGTTGCCGCTTGCCCCGCTGCGTGATTGCGGTCAGACCACGCGATCGCGCGCGAGGTCCAGCCCGTTCGGCGAGCGGCGTCACGCGCGCGGAGCCGGCGCGCCGTCGCGCACGAGCAGCACGTCGCACGGGGCGGTCTGCACAACGTGCGCGCTGACGCTGCCCAGGAAGGCCGCTTCGATCTCGGACTTGCCGTGCGCGGCGATCGCGACCAGATCGACGGCGAGTTCGACGATCCACTCGTCGATGCGCGTCGGCGCGTAGCCGTGCCGCACGTGTGCGACGGCGCGGCCGGGCGCAAAGCCCGCGGTGACTTCGGCCAGCCGCGCGGCCAATGCGCCCTGCGCCGCGGTCCGGTAGGTCTGCACCGTCGCTTCGTCCACGCCGGCATAGCGCATCAAGCCGTCGTAGGGCAGTTCGAACGCGTGCACGACGTGATAGAGCGCCTCGGGCAGCAGCGCGCGCGCGGCTTCGGCCGCCCGCGCCGCAGGCGCGGAGAAGTCGGTCGGCAGCAGCACCGTGCGGTAGTCGAACGGCGGCGGACGCTTGACGACCAGCAGCGGGCAGGGTGCGATGCGCAGCAGCTTCTGCGCGGTCGAGCCCATCACCAGATCGCGCACCGGATGCGCGCCGTGCGCGCCGACGACGAGCAGGTCGGCGTCGAGTTCGCGCGCAGCGGCGGCGATCTGTGCGGCCGGCCGGCCGTAGCGCACGTCCGCGGTGCAGCCGCTCGTCGCCTCCGCGGCCGACTCGTCGGCGACGCGCGCAAGCCGGCGCAGCGCGTCGGCGCGCGCCTGCTCGGGCTCGACCGAACCCAGGCCGGCGAGTTCCGCGACCCACTGCCCGGCGTCGTCCCACAGCGACGACGGCACGACGTGCACGAGCGCGAGCCGCGCACCGTACTGCGCGGCGGCGAGCGCGGCGCGGCGAACCGCCGCGCCGGCGGCCGGCGAGAAGTCCGTCGCGCAGACGATCCGTTCGGGCGGCAGACCCATGCGCGCTCGCGGGCGGCTATTGACCCGCGGTTTCGCTCGGGCGCTTCAGATTCAGCAGCGGTCCGAGCAGGTCCATCGGCAGCGGGAACACGACGGTGGAGCCGCGGTCGCCCGCGACCTGCGTCATCGTCTGCAGATACCGGAGCTGCATCGCTTCGGGCTGCCGCGCCAGCATCTGCGCGGCTTCGAGCAGCGTGGCGGCGGCCTGCTTCTCGCCCTCGGCGTGGATGATCTTGGCGCGCCGCTCGCGCTCGGCCTCGGCCTGGCGCGCGATCGCGCGCACCATCGACTCGTTCAGGTCGACGTGCTTGATCTCGACGTTGGTGACCTTCACTCCCCAGGCGTCGGTCTGCGCGTCCAGGATCTTCTGGATGTCGAGGTTCAGCCGCTCGCGCTCGGCGAGCATCTCGTCCAGTTCGTGCTTGCCGAGCACCGCGCGCAGCGTGGTCTGCGCGAGCTGGCTGGTGGCGATGAGGTAGTTCTCGACGTTGATGATCGCGCGCTGCGGATCGACGACGCGGAAGTAGATCACCGCGTTGACCTTGACCGACACGTTGTCGCGCGAGATCACGTCCTGCGCCGGCACGTCCATCGTCACCACGCGCAGGTCGACGCGGACCATCTGCTGGATGCCCGGGATGATGATCACCAGCCCCGGCCCCTTGACCTTCCAGAAGCGTCCGAGCAGGAACACGACGCCCCGCTCGTATTCGCGCAGGATCCTGATCGAGGCGATGACGAGCGCGATCAGCAGGAACAGCAGCGAGCCGAAGCCGATCTGCAGGTCGAGCAGCATGAGCGATCTCCTTTTTCAGTGGCCCTTGACCGCGACGAGCGTCAGTCCGTCGACGGCGGTGATGCGGATGCGGTCGCCGACGGCGAGCGGCGCGTCGCAGCGCACGCGCCAGCGCTCGCCGCGCACGTCGGCCCAGACGCCGTCGGCGTCGGCGGCGACGACCGTTGCGGCGGCGCCGACCAGCTCCTCGCGGCCGCTGACCACGGGCCGTTTGCGCGCGCGCAAGGCGAAGCCGCCGACGCCGAAGATCAGCGCCGCGCTGGCCACCGCCATCGTCACGATCGCCGCCGGCGGAATGCCGAAGCCCGGCACCTCGGTGTCGATCAGCATCAAACCGCCGACGACGAAAGCGATGATCCCGCCGATGCCCATCGCGCCGAACGCCGGCATGAACAGCTCGGCGATCATCAGCGCCATGCCGAGCAGCACGAGTGCGACGCCGGCCCAGTTCACCGGCAGCAGATGGAACGCGTACAGCGCGAGCAGCAGCGAGATCGCGCCGGCCACGCCGGGCACGCCGAAGCCCGGGCTGGTGAACTCGACGAACAGCCCGTAGACGCCGATCATCATCAGCACCAGCGCGACCGTCGGGTTCGACAGCACGCCGAGAAGCTGCGAGCGCCAGTCGGGCTCGAGCGTCTCGATGCGCGCGCCGGCCAGCTCCAGCGTGGCCTTGGCGTTGACCAGCGTCACCGTGCGCCCGTCGATCTTCTTCAGCAGCTCGCGCACGTCGACGGCGATGACGTCGATCACGCCGGCGGCAAGCGCGTCTTCCGAAGGCAGGCTGCGCGCCTCGCGCACCGAACGCTCCGCGAAATCCGCGTTGCGGCCGCGCAGTTGCGCCAGGCTGCGGATGTACGCGGCGGCGTCGTTGACCGCTTTTTCGGTCATCGCGTCGCGCGGGCCGCCGGTCGGCATCTTCGAGGCTTGTTCCTTCTTGTCGGTCCTTTTCGCCTTGTCCTGCGTGTCCGCGGGCTTGTCGTCCGACGCATCGCGCGGCTTGTCCTCGGGCGACTTCGGCGGCTGCGAACCGGGCATGCCGATCGCCACCGGGGTGGCCGCGCCGAGGTTGGTCGCCGGCGCCATCGCGGCGACGTGGCTCGCGTACATGATGTAGGTGCCAGCGCTCGCGGCGCGCGCGCCCTCGGGCGCGACGAAACTCGCGACCGGCACCGGCGAGGACAGGATGTCCTTGATGATCGCGCGCATCGAGGTATCGAGCCCGCCCGGCGTGTCCATCTGGAGCACGACCAGTCGCGCGCCGCGCTTGTGCGCCCTTTCGATCCCGCGGTGGATGAAGTCCGCGCTGGCCGGGCCGATCAGGCCGTCGATGCGCAGCACCAGCACCAGCCGCTCGGCCGACGGCTGCTGTGCGGCGAGCAGCGCGGCAAAGCCGAACGCGGCGAGCGCCGCGAACAGCATGCGCCGCAACGGGGTCGGGGACGATCGCTTCATGGCCTTCAATTTAGTCCCTTTGCGCCGGACGCACATGCCGCCGATGCGGCCGTCACAGCCGCTGCACGCCGAAGCGCCGCAGCACGGCCTTTTCGGCCTCGACCGCGAGGAACTTGGCGAGCGCGAGGCCCAGGATCAGCGTCCAGGCGGCGGCGTCCAGCGGCGTGGTCCTGAACAGCGCCTGCAGTGGCGGCGCGTAGGTGAACGCGAGCTGCAAGGCGATCAGCCCGAGCGAAACCCAGAACGCGACGGGATTGCCGGTCAGCGTGTCGCGCGCCATCGAGTGCGCGACGAAGTGGCGCGAGTTGAACAGATACACGAGTTCGCCGACCACCAGCATGTTCACCGCCGCGGTGCGCGCGGTTTCGAGCGACGAGCCCCGCGCGATCTCCCATTCGAACACGACGAACGTCACCGCGACCATCAGCAGGCTCACGTAGACGACGCGCGCCAGCAGCAGCTTGGTGATCAGCGGCTCGGCGGGCGGGCGCGGCGGCCGCTGCATCACCCCCGGCTCGGCCGGCTCGAAGGCGAGCGCGATCGCCAGCGTCACGGTCGTCACCATGTTGATCCAGAGAATTTGCGCCGCGGTGACCGGCAGCGCGAGTCCGAGGAAGACCGCGATCAGGATCACGCCCGCTTCGCCGCCGTTGGTCGGCAGGATGAACAGCAGCGACTTCTTGATGTTGTCGAAGATCGTGCGGCCTTCCCGCACCGCGTTGTCGATCGACGCGAAGTTGTCGTCGGTCAGCACGAGGTCGGCGGCCTCCTTCGCGGCGTCGGTGCCCTTCTTGCCCATCGCCACGCCGATGTCGGCGCTTTTGAGCGCCGGCGCGTCGTTGACGCCGTCGCCGGTCATCGCGACGATGTGACCGCGTAGCCGCAGCGCGCCCACGAGCCGCAGCTTGTGTTCGGGGCTGGCGCGCGCGATCACGTCGGTTTCGGCCACGCGCCGCGCAAGCTGCGCTTCGTCCAGCCGCTCGATTTCGCGGCCTTCGAGGACGGCTTCGTGCCGCAGCCCGAGCTGCGCGCCGATCGCCGCTGCGGTGACGCCGTGATCGCCGGTGACCATCTTGACCGCGATGCCGGCGGCCCGGCAGTCGGCGATCGCCTCGATCGCCTCGGGCCGCGGCGGATCGATCATGCCGGCGAGCCCCAGCAGCGCGAAGCGCGGCGCGATGTCGACCAGCGAAAGCGCTGTCGCGCCCTTCGGCATCTCGCAGGTGGCGAGCGCCAGCACGCGCTGGCCAGCGCGCGCGGCTTCGTCGAGCGCCGCTTCCCAGCGCGCGCGGTCCAGGGGCGCGCCGTCCGCGGTCGTCGCGCACAACTCGAGCACGCGCTCGGGCGCGCCCTTCAGGTACACGCGCGCGTGCCCCGCGTGGTCGTGGTGCAACGTGGCCATGAAGCGGTGCTCGGACTCGAACGGGATCTCGTCGATGCGCGGCATGGCGGCGCGCTCGGCGTCCGCGTCCAGCCCCGCCTTCAGCGCGAGCGCGATGAGCGCACCTTCGGTCGGATCCCCGGCCATCTGCCACGCGCCGTCGACATGGCGCAGCGCGGCGTCGTTGCACAACAGCGCGCAGCGCGCGAACTCGACGAGATCGCCGGCGGTGGCCGGATCGACCGCGGCGCCGTCGTGCGTGAAGCCGCCTTCCGGCGCGTAGCCCGCGCCGCTGACCTCGAGCACGCGTGCCGGCAGCAGCGCGCGCACGACGGTCATCTCGTTTTTCGTCAGCGTCCCGGTCTTGTCGGTGCAGATCACCGTGACCGAGCCGAGCGTTTCGACTGCGGGCAGCCGCCGCACGATCGCGCTGCGCGCGGCCATTTTCTGCGTGCCGATCGCCAGCGTGATCGTGACGATCGCCGGCAGCCCCTCGGGGATCGCCGACACCGCGAGCCCGACGACCGCGAGAAAGATCTCGATCGCCGGGAAATCGCGGACGTAGTGACCGAACAGGAACACGAAGGCCGCACCGATCACGATGAACGCGGTGATGCGGCGCGCGAACTGGTCGAGCTTGCGCGTCAGCGGCGTGGCGATCTCCTCCACGCCGGCCACCAGCGTGCCGATGCGGCCGATCTGCGTGCGCGTGCCGGTGGCCACCACCACGCCGGTGGCCTGCCCGTAGGTCACGACGGTGCCCGAGTACGCCATCGAACGGCGATCGCCGAGGACCGCGTCGGCGGCGACCGGCTCGATGTCCTTGTCCACGGGAACGGACTCGCCGGTCAGCGCCGCCTCGTCGATCCGCAGGTTCTTCGCGCGGACCAGGCGCAGGTCGGCCGGCACCTTGTCGCCGGAGGCGAGCAGCACGAGGTCGCCGGGAACGAGTTCGGCGGCGGCGACTTCGCGGCGCTGCCCGCCGCGCAGCACCGTGGCATGGCTGGCGAGCATCGCGCGCACCGCCTCCAGCGCGCGCTCGGCTTTGCCCTCCTGCACGAAGCCGATGATCGCGTTGACGACGACCACGCCGAAGATGACCGCCGCGTCGACGTAGTGCGCGAGCGCGAGCGTGACCGCGCCGGCGGCGATCAGCACGTAGATGAGCAGGTTGTGGAACTGCAGGGCGAACCGCATCAGCGCGCTGCGGCGCGCGGGCGGCGGCAGCTCGTTGCGGCCGTGGCGCGCGAGCCTGCGCGTCGACTCGTCCGGGGCGAGCCCGCCGGCCGGCGTGCCCAACGCGGCGAGCACCGAGTCGGCGGGCTGCGCGTGCCACGCCTCCTCGGGCGCGATCGTGGAAGTCGGTCGGGTGTCGTCGAACATGGATTCGCGCCGCGTGCACGCGCGGTGCGCGCGGCGACCTCAAGTCTAGGAAGCCGCGCCGTCGCACGGCGCGCCGCCGCAGCGGTCGTTGATGCCGGTCAGCCGCGCCGCAGCGATCGGTGAAGACCCCGATTGCGTCCGGTGCGCTTGTGCGGCTGTTGACCGGGGTCAGCGCAGCCGGTAGCCGCGGGCTCAGGCTATCGTGTCGGGTGCGCGGAACCATCGCGCACCCGGACCGGGGACATGGACACGCTCGCGGCGAATCGAACCCGCGCGCTCGAGCAGGCGCTGCTCGACGTCGTGGCGGGCACGCTGCGCGACCTGCAGCCGGGCGCGCCTTCGCCGCAGGTGACGCTCGCGGCGAGCCTCGACCGCGACCTCGCGTTCGACAGCCTGGGCCGGATGGAGCTGCTGCTGCGGATCGAGCGCGAGCTCGGCGTCGATCTGCCGGAAGACACGCTCGCGCGGGCCGAGACCGTCGGCGCCCTGCTCGACGCGGTGCTGGCCGTGCAGGGGCGCGCCGTGCCGCGCCGCGAGCGTCTGACGCCGGCGGCCGAAGCGGTGCCCCCCGCCGCACCCGCAGCGGAACCGGGCGAACCGGTCGCGGCGGCCACGCTGCTCGACGTGCTCGATTGGCATCTCGCCGCGCACGCCGAACGGACCCAGATCACGTATCTCGCCGACGATGCGGCGCAGCCGATCAGCTTTCGCCGGCTCGCCGACGGTGCGGCGGCGATCGCGGCCGGGTTGCAGCGCGCCGGGCTCGAGCCGGGTCAATGCGCGGCGATCATGCTGCCGACCTCGCCGGAGTACTTCGACGTGTACTTCGGCATCCTCGCGGCCGGCGGCATTCCGGTGCCGATCTATCCGCCCGCGCGCGCCTCGCAGCTCGAGGAGCACGTGCTGCGCCATGCCGGCATCCTCGCGAACGCGCAGGCGACGGTCCTCGTCACGGTGCCCGAAGCGAAAGGGGTCGCCCGGCTGCTGCAGGCGCGCGTGCCGGGACTGCGTCACGTGGTCACCCCGCAGACGCTCGCCGAACGCGGCGGCGCGTTCACGCCGGTGGCCGTGCACGGCGACGACGTCGCGTTCATCCAGTACACCTCCGGCAGCACCGGCCACCCGAGAGGCGTCGTGCTCACGCACGCCAACCTGCTCGCCAACATCCGCGCGATGGCGCGCGCGGTCGAAGCCACACCGCACGACGTGTTCGTCAGTTGGCTGCCGCTTTACCACGACATGGGGTTGATCGGCGCCTTTCTCGGCACGCTGTACGTCGGCTGTCCGCTGGTCGTCATGTCGCCGCTGGCGTTCCTGTCGAAGCCGGCGCGCTGGCTGTGGGCGATCCACGCGTGGCGCGGCACGCTGTCGGCGGGACCGAATTTCGCGTGGGAACTGTGCCTGAAACGCATCGACGACGCCGAGCTGGAAGGGCTCGACCTGTCGTGCTGGCGCATCGCGTTCAACGGCGCCGAGGCGGTGAATCCCGACACGCTCGCGCGCTTCCAGCAGCGCTTCGCGCGCCACGGACTGAAGCCCGAAGCGGTCACGCCGGTGTACGGCCTCGCCGAGTCGTCGGTGGGTCTGCTCTTTCCGCCGCTTCACCGCGGGCCGCTCGTCGACCGAGTGCGGCGCGAGGCGTTCACGCGCAGCGGCCGCGCGCTGCCCGCCGCCGCCGACGATGCGACCGCGCTGCGCTTCGTCTGCTGCGGCCGGCCGCTGCCGGAGCACGAGATCCGCATCGTCGACGACGCCGACCGCGAAGTGGGCGAACGCGTCGAAGGCCATCTGCACTTCCGCGGCCCCTCGGCCACGCAGGGCTACTTCCGCAATCCCCAAGAGACCGCACGGCTCTTTCACGACGGCTGGCTCGACACCGGCGACCGCGCGTACGTCGCGGCCGGCGAGGTCTACATCACGGGGCGCGTCAAGGACATCATCATCCGCGGCGGCCGCAACCTCTATCCGCAGGAGATCGAAGATGCGGTCGGCGCCGTCGACGGCGTGCGCAAGGGGTGCGTGGCCGCGTTCGGCGCGTCCGACCCCGGCCGCGGCACCGAGCGGCTGGTCGTGCTCGCCGAAGTGCGCGCGACCGATGCCGAATCGCGCGCCCGGCTGCACGCCGCGATCGCGGGTGCCGTGCTCGACGCGATCGGCGAGCCGCCCGACGACATCGTGCTCGCGCCGCCGCACACGGTGCTGAAGACCTCCAGCGGCAAAATCCGCCGCGCCGCGTGCCGCGCGCTGTACGAGCGGGGTCGCCTGCGCGCGCCGGTGCGCGCACTGCGCTGGCAGGTGCTGCGGCTTGCCGCGGGTGCGTTGCTCGCCCGCGCGCGCCATGCGCTCGCCACGCTGGGCGCGACGCTGTTCGGACTGCGCGCGCTGGCGGCGTTCTGGGCGCTCGCGCCGGCGGTCTGGCTGCTTACCCTGATCACGCGAACCCCGGCGACGGCGTGGAAGCTCGGTCGCGCCGCGGCGCGGCTGCTGTTGCGTCTGGCCGGCGTGCCGCTCGCGGTGCGCGGCCTCGAACGACTGCCCGCGCGGCCGTGCGTACTGGTGTGCAACCACGCGAGCTACCTCGACGGCATGGTGCTCGTGGCCGCACTGCCGCGCCCGTACGCGTTCGTCGCCAAGCGCGAGCTGCGCGGGCAACGGATCGCCGGCACGTACCTGCGCCGACTCGGCGCCGAGTTCGTCGAACGCTTCGACGTCAAGCGCAGCGTCGAGGACGCCAACCGGATGGCCGACGCGGTCCGGCAGGGCCGTTCGCTGCTGGTGTTCCCCGAAGGCACCTTCGTCGAGCGGCCGGGGCTTCTGCCGTTCCGCCTCGGCGCGTTCCTCGCCGCGGCGAGCGCGCGTGTGCCGGTCGTGCCGCTGGCGATCCGCGGCACGCGCGAGCTGCTCGGCGCCGGACGCTGGTGGCCGCGGCATGCCGCGCTGCGGGTCGACATCGGCGCGCCGGTGGACTGCGAAGCGCAGGCCGGCGAACTGTTCACGGCCGCCGTGCGACTGCGCGATCGGGCGCGCGCGGCGATCGAGGCGGCATCCGGCGAGGCACGCCTGCCCGGCTGAGCGCAGTTAACGGCGTGCGCGCCGGCAGCGTCTCACGTATCGCTGTGCGCGAGGTGGTGCTCGAGCAGCGAAGGTTCGCCCAGCGCGCGGTCGATCTCCGCCACCGCGGCGAGCCAGTCCTGCAGTTCCGCTCCGGGCGCAAACCCGCGCCGCTCGGCGCGGTAGTGCACCGCCTGCGCGATCATCGCGTGTCGTTGCTCGGGGCCGACCGCTGCGCGTCCGCCCGCCGCGCCGTCTCGGACCGCGGGCGCGCTGCGCGAGCGGCGCGTTGCTCTTTTCGCGGTCCGAGGTCTGGCCGAATGCGTCTTGGCGGTCATGTCTCGTCTCCTCTGAACGCGCTATCAGCGTAGGCGAGGTGCGGGCGCCGTGGTTGTGCTCGGTCAACGCGGCGCCCAGGCCCGCCGAAGCGGCCGGTCGGAATGTTTTGCTGCGCAGCCCGCTGGCGTCGTTGCGCGGTGTTCGGCCCTGCGTTCCATGCGCCCAGCCGGCGGCCCGCCTGCGACGAGCACTCTTGGCAGCTCAGGCTCTGCGTATCAGCAGCAGCGGCGTCGTACAGCGCGCGGCCACCCGCGTCGCCACCGAACCGAGCACCGCCGCCTTGAACGCGCCGCGGCCGTGCGAGCCCAGCCCGATCAGGTCGACGCGCTGGGCGGCGGCGGCGTGCGCGATGCGAATGCCGGGGGTGCCGACGACATAGGTCGACTTGACGTCGAGTCCCGCCTTGCGCAGCGTATCGACCGCCGGCCTCAGCACGCGGTGCGCGCGATCCTTTTAGAAGTTCGCCAGTCGCGTGCGCCCATGCGGCGTCGGAAAACTCGTCAGCGCCGGCGCCTGCACGTTCAGCACCTGCACGCCGGGGCGTGCGCCCGTCGGTGCCGCGCGCGCGGCCACGAACGCGACAGCCGCCTTCGCGTGCCGGCTGCCGTCGTACGGAATCAGGATTTTCATGGTCGTCGTCGGCCGCTGCGGCAGGCTCTTCCGCGCGAGCCGCGGCACCGGCAGTCGTCGCGGCGTTCCGGCGCGGCCATCGGTTTTTCGCGCCGGCCGTGCCGCCGCGCGGCGCCGTGAGAGGGAAAGCCCCCGCGCGCGGATCCGCCGATCGCGCAGGCTGTTGGCTTCGCTCAACAAATCGATGCGAATATGTCGAACACTAACGGCGAAGTCGAATCGCAGCCGGATTGGAGTCTGGCCCTCACGCGCAGCGGCGGTACAAGGATCGCGGCGCGCGAGACGCCTTGGCCCGACGGGGAGGTCGATCCAGATGGCATTGAAACCCGAACAGATCGAGGAACTCGCTGCAGCGTTGCGCGCGAACCCGACGGCGCAGCGCTGCATCGCCTGCAAAGGCATCTACGAAAAGACCCACGCGCAGCCGGGGCGTGCGACGCCGTAGCGATTCGCGCAAGCGGCCCGCCCGTCATCTCGCGACGGCTTCGATCGGGACACCGATGGCCACGTCCGGTGCGCACGCCGATCGCGACGCGGCTGCCGGCGCGCGCCGCGAAGCGGTTTTCGTCGCCCGCGGCCTGACCAAGGTCTACCGCATGGGCGAAGTCGAGGTGCACGCGCTGCGCGGCGTGGACCTCGACATTTACGCGTCGGAATTCGTCGTGCTGCTGGGGCCGTCGGGCAGCGGCAAGTCGACGCTGCTGAACATCCTCGGCGGGCTCGATACGCCGACCGGCGGCACCGCGCGCTGGCACGACCACGAGCTGTCGACGGCCTCCGAGGCAGAGCTGACGCGCTACCGGCGTGAGCACGTGGGCTTCGTGTTCCAGTTCTACAACCTGATTCCGTCGCTGACCGCGCGCGAGAACGTCGCGCTGGTCACGGAGATGGCGGCGCAGCCGATGGCGCCCGAGCAGGCGCTGGCGCTCGTGGGGCTCGGCGACCGGCTCGACCATTATCCGGCGCAACTGTCGGGCGGCGAGCAGCAGCGGGTGGCGATCGCGCGCGCGATCGCCAAGCGGCCCGACGTGCTTCTGTGCGACGAGCCGACCGGCGCCCTCGACTACGCCACCGGCAAGGTCGTTCTCGCCGCGATCGTCCGCATCAATCGCGAACTCGGCACCACGGCGGTGGTGATCACGCACAACGCGCCGATCGCAAGGCTCGCCGATCGCGTGATGCGCATGGCCGACGGCCGCATCGCCGAGGTGACGGTGAACGCAGCCAAGGTCGCACCGGAGCAGATCTCATGGTGACGGCGAGGTATCGCGTTTACCCGGAGAACACGGAGAAGTGCGTTCGCATTCCTCGGTGTTCTCCGTGTCGGCCGCGGTCTTGCGCGCGCGCGCAACGAGGCTGACGCGATGAGCATGCTCACGCGCAAGCTCGTACGCGACCTGTGGCGGGTCCGCGGTCAGGTCGTGACGATCGCGCTCGTCGTGGCGAGCGGCATCGCCGCGTTCACCGCGTCGCTGTCGACCTACGAGTCGCTCAAGCGCATGCAGGCGTCGTACTACGAGGCGGCGCGCTTCGCGCACGCGTTCGCGGCGGCGCGCCGCGCGCCGAACGCGCTCGCCGCGCGGCTGCTCGACATCCCCGGTGTCGCCGAGGCCGAAACGACGATCGCCTTCGACGTGCTGCTCGACCTGCCCGACGTGCTCGAACCGATGATCGGCCGTCTGATCGCGCTGCCCGAACACGGACTGCCGGCGATGAATCGGCTGACGTTGATGGCCGGCCGCTGGATCGATGCGCCCGAATCGAACCAGGTGCTGGTCAACGAAACCTTCGCCGCCAGGCGCGGGCTGAAACCCGGTTCGAAACTCGGCGCGCTGCTCAACGGCAGGCGTGAGACGCTCGAAGTCGTCGGCATCGTGCTGTCACCCGAGTACGTGTTCGCCGCCGCGCACGCCGGCGGCGACGACTCGAACTTCGGCGTGTTCTGGATCGGCCGCAGGCGGCTGGCGGCCGCGTTCAGCATGGAAGGCGCGTTCAACCGCGTCGTGCTGCGGCTGGCGCCCGGCGCCTCGGAGCGTGCGGTCGTCGACGCGCTCGACCGCCTGCTCGAGCCGTACGGCTCGATCGGCGCGCACGGCCGCGCCGAGCAGCCTTCGCACCAGGCGGTCACGCAGGAGATCGGCGAGCAGCGCGTCTTCGGGATCGTGCTGCCGAGCGTGTTCCTCGGCGTGGCGGTGTTTCTGCTGAACGTCGTGCTGACGCGGCAGATCGGCACGCAACGCTCGCAGATCGCCGCGCTGAAGGCGCTCGGCTGCCCGGACCGGCGCATCGGGCTGCACTACCTGCAGTTCGTCCTCGTCATCGTCGCGCTCGGCATCGTGCTCGGCGTGGCTGCCGGTGCGTGGCTCGGATACCTTTTGACGGGGCTGTACGCGCAGTTCTTCCACTTTCCTTCGCTCGACTACCGGATGCCGGCGTGGATTCCACTGGCCGGCGCCGCCGCTTCGCTGCTGGGCGCCGCCGCCGGCGCGCTGAATGCGGTGCTGCGCGTCGTCCGGCTGCCGCCGGCGGAGGCGATGCGGCCGGCGAGCCTGCCGACCTTCCGCCCGACGCTCGCCGAGCGGCTCGGTTTCGGCCGCTTGTATTCGCCCGCCGTGCGCATGATCGTGCGCGACATGGAGCGGCGTCCGGCGCGCGCGCTGGCGACGATCTTCGGCAGCGCCGGCGCGGTGGCGATCCTGATCGCCGGTACGTGGTGGAACGAGGCGATCGACTTTCTGCTCGAAGTCGAATTCCGCATGCGCGAGCGGCAGGACGTGAGCGTGGTGCTGGCCGAGCCGGCGGCGACGACGGCGGTGTACGACCTGGCGCGGCTGCCCGGCGTCGTGCGCGCCGAGGCCGACCGCACCGCGCGCGTGCGCTTCGTCAGCGGCCATCGATCGTATCGCGGCGAGATCATCGGGCTGCCGCGCGACTCGACGATGCGCACGCTGCTCGACGACGAGCTGAACGAAGTGCCGCTGCCGCCGCACGGTCTGGTGTTCAACCGCACGCTCGCCGAGCGGCTCGGGGTTGCGCCCGGCGACACAGTCCGCGTCGAATTCCTGCAGGGCGAGCGGCTGGTGCGCGACGTGCCGCTCGCGGCGCTCGCCGCCGATCTGATGGGGCTGCGCGCGTTCATGGACCGCGACGCGCTGAACCGGTTGCTTGGCGAGGGCGACGCGCTGACCGGCGCGCGCCTGCAAATTGACGGCGCGCAGCGCGCGGCGTTCCTGCGGCAGATCAAGGAGACGCCGCGCGTGGCGTTCGCGCTCGAGATCGGGCCGATGATCCGCTACTTCCGCGAAACCTCGGCGCGCAACATCCTGATCTTCACGACCGTCCTGTCGATCCTGGCCGGAACGATCGCGGTGGGTGTGGTCTACAACAACGCACGCATCGCGCTGGCCGAGCGCGCGTGGGAGCTGGCCAGTCTGCGCGTGCTCGGCTTCACGCGCGCCGAGGTCTCGGGCCTGCTGCTCGGCGAGCTGGCGCTCGAACTCGCGGCTGCGCTGCCGCTCGGCTGGATCGCGGGCTATGCGCTGTCGGCGTTCATCGTCGAGCTGATCCGCCCGGAGACCTTCCGGATTCCGCTGATCATCGGCCCGCGAACCTACGCGTACGCGAGCCTGATCGTGCTCGCCGCGGGCGGCGCCAGCGCGCTCGTCGTGCGCAGGAAGATCGACCGGCTCGATCTGGTGGGCGTGCTGAAGACGCGGGACTAGGAGATGGATTCGCCACCGAGACGCCGAGAACACCGAGAACACCGAGAAATGATCCGTCCCTCTCGGTGTCCTCCGTGTTCTCTGTGGTCGAATCGCGGCATGCGAAGGCCGAAGAGTTCACCTCTGAGGACACCGAGAGCGCAGAGAACTTCGAACGCAGGCTTCCGGTTTTCTCCGTGTTCTCCGTGGTGAAACACCGATGCGGCATCGGAAATGAAACGCAGACACTGGATCCGGATCGCCGTTGCGATCGCGCTCGCGATCGCCGCTTTCGCATGGGCGTTCGCTCCGCGGCCGCTGCCGGTCGAGGCCGCGGAAGTGCGGCGCGCCGCCTTCGAGCAGACGATCGACGAGGACGGCAAGACGCGCGTGCGCGAGCGCTATCTGATCTCGGCGCCGACGTCCGGCCGCCTCGCGCGCATCCGGCTCGACCCCGGCGACGAAGTCTTCGCCGGCAAGCCGGTGGCGCGACTCGCGCCGACCGCGCCGGCGCTGCTCGACGCGCGCACGGTGCGCGAGCTGCAGGAGCGGGTCGGGGCGGCGGAAGCCGCGCTCAGGCAGGCGCGCGCGGAGGCGGCGCGCACCGCCGCCGCGGCGGACCAGGCGCAGGCGGACCTGCAGCGCCTGCGCAGGCTGGAAGCCGAGGGTTTCGTCGCGGCCGCCGCGCGCGAACAGGCCGGGCTTGCGGCGCGGGCGCAGTCGCGCGCGGCCGAGGCCGCCGCCGCGGCGGTGCAGGCGGCGGAACACAACCTCGCGCAGGCGCGGGCGGCGCTGCTGCGAGCGCGCGAGCTGCCCGACGGCGCGACGCGTGCGGGCGAACTGCCCGTGATTTCGCCGATCAACGGTCGCGTGCTGCGCGTGCTGCAGCAAAGCGAGGCGGTCGTCGCGATCGGCACGCCGCTCGTCGAAGTCGCCGACCCCGGCGATCTGGAGATCGTCGTCGACGTGCTGTCGACCGAGGCGATCCGAATTGCACCCGGCGCGCCCGTCCGCATCGACGCCGGCGGGCTGGCGCTCGAAGGGCGCGTGCGCCGCGTCGAGCCGGCCGCGTTCACGAAGATTTCCGCGCTCGGCGTGGAGGAGCAGCGGGTCAACGTGATCGTCGACTTCGCCTCGCCGCGCGAGCAGTGGCGGCGGCTCGGCGACGGCTATCGCGTCGACGTTCGAATCGTCGTGCTGGCGCAAACCGACGCGGTCGTGGTCCCCGTGGCCGCGCTGTTTCGCGGCGACGGCGGCTGGGCCGCGTTCGTCGTCGACGACGGGCGCGCGCGGTTGCGTCGGGTCAAGCTCGGCGCCCGTTCCGCGCTCGACGCATGGATCGAAGAGGGGCTTGCGCCCGGCGAGCGCGTGATCGTCTATCCGAGCGACAGTGTCGCCGACGGCAAGCGCGTGGCGGTCGTTCGCGGCGCGCGCTGAGCGCGGTTCACAACAGATGGTGGATCCGCTGTCCGAGCATCTGCGGCGTGATCAGCGTCACGCCGCGCTCGGTGACCAGGAAGCGGCGCCGGTCGGCGTCGGGATCGACGCCCACCTGCAGCCCCGGCGGCAGCTTGCACTCCTTTTCGACGAGCGCGCGCTTGAGCACGACGCCGGCGCCGATCTCGACGTCGGGCAGGATCACCGAGTCCTCGATCGTGCAGCGCTCCTGCACGCGGACGTTGGAAAACAGCAGCGATCGGCGCACGGTCGAGCCGCTGACGATGCAGCCGCCGGAGACCATCGAGTCGACCGCCATGCCGCGCCGGTCGGGATCGTCGAACACGAACTTCGCGGGCGGCAACTGCTCCTGGTAAGTCCACAGCGGCCAGCTTTCGTCGTACAGGTTCAGCTCGGGGGTTACGTGCACCAGGTCGAGGTTGGCTTCCCAGTACGCGTCGATCGTGCCGACGTCGCGCCAGTACGGGCGGTCGCCGACCATGTTGACGCAGCTCGTCGCGAAGCGGTGCGCGAGCACGCGGTAGCCGCGCTCGATGACGTACGGGATGATGTCCTTGCCGAAGTCGTGCGACGACGTGCGCGTGTCCGCGTCGCGGATCAATTGCTCGTACAAGAACGAGGTGTTGAAGCAGTAAATCCCCATGCTGGCGAGCGCCGCGTCCGGCCGGCCGGGCAGCGGCTGCGGCTGCGCCGGTTTTTCCTGGAAGCCGACGATGCGGTCCTCGGCGTCGACCTGCATCACGCCGAAGGCGCGCGCGTCCGCCACCGGCATGTCGATGCACGCGATCGTCATGTCGGCGCGCCGCGCCACGTGCTCGGCGATCATCTTCGAGTAGTCCATCTTGTAGACGTGATCGCCGGCCAGCACGAGCACGTAGCGCGGATCCTGCACGCGCAGGATGTCGAGGTTCTGGTAGATCGCGTCGGCGGTGCCCGCGTACCACTGCGCGGTCACGCGCTGCTGCGCGGGCAGCAGCTCGACGAACTCGTTGAAGCGGCCGTCGAAGATCGACCAGCCGCGCTGCACGTGGCGGATCAGGCTCTGTGCCTTGTACTGCGTGCAGATGCCGATGCGGCGGATGCCGGAGTTCACGCAGTTCGACAGCGTGAAATCGATGATGCGGAACTTGCCGGCGAACGGCATCGCGGGCTTGGCGCGCCACTCCGACAGCGGACCGAGCCGGCTGCCCCGGCCGCCGGCGAGCACGATCGCCATCGTCTCGCGCGTGAGCACCGAGCGCGGCGGCCCGGACGGGTCGGTCTTGTACGGGCAGTAGCCGAAATGCAGGCATTCCGCGTCGTTCATGGCCTCTCCTTCCTTCCGGCCGGTGCTGCGGCTTCGTGCGAACCGATGTACAAAGGCTACTCCGAACGTGCGGCGCGGCGCCTGCCGATGAAGGCAGGCGAAGCCGCCGTCGTTTGACACGCGTCAGATCCTTGCATGTCGCAGCGCATCGTCTTCGCGGCCGCGGAGTGTGTTCCGCTGATCAAGACCGGCGGGCTCGCCGACGTGGCCGGCGCATTGCCGTCCGCACTGCGCGCGCTGGGACTGGACGTGCGCGTGCTGCTGCCCGGTTACCCGCAGGTCAAGACGGCGCTGCGCGCTACCGAGCGCGTCGCGCGCATCGGAGCGCTTGGCGAGCTGCCGGCGGCCGAGCTGCTGCACACCCGGCTCGACGACGGGGTACCGCTTTACGTCATCGACTGCCCCGCGCTGTATGACCGCGCCGGCGGCCCGTATCAGGATGCGGCCGGCCGCGACTGGCCGGACAACGCGCTGCGCTTCGCGCTGCTCGGCCGCGCCGCCGCGTGGCTCGCGGCGAACGGCGTCGATTCGGGCTGGCGCGCCGACGTGCTGCACCTGAACGACTGGCACGCGGCGCTCGGCGCCGCCTACGTCCGCTGCTCCGAGCGTCCCGACGCGCCGGTGCTGTTCACCGTGCACAACCTGGCCTTTCAGGGACTGTTCGACGCGGACTGGCACGCGCGGCTGGCGCTGCCGGCGTGGACCTGGTCGATCGACGGCGTCGAGTTCTACGGCAGGCTGTCGTTCATGAAGGCCGGACTGCAGTACGCCGACGCGATCACGACGGCCAGCCCCACCTACGCGCGCGAGATCCAGTCGGCGCCGCTCGGCATGGGTCTCGAAGGGCTGCTCGCCGCCCGGCGCGACGTGCTGCACGGAATCCTGAACGGCATCGACACGGCGTTGTGGGATCCGCACCGCGATCCGCTGATCCCGGCAAACTACGACGCGGATTCGCTCGGCGCGAAGGCCACCGACAAGCGCGCGCTGCAGGAGCGCTTCGGACTGGCCCCCGAAGCGGCGACGCCGCTGGTCGCGATGGTGAGCCGGCTGACGGAGCAGAAGGGCGCCGATCTCGTCGCCGATTTCGCCGGAACGCTGATCGCCGCGCCGGCGCAGCTCGTGGTGATCGGCACCGGCGAGCGCGCGCTGGAGGGTCGCTTCGAGGCGCTCGCCGTGCGGCACGCAGGACGCGTCGGCGTGCACATCGGCTTCGACGAAGCGCTCGCGCATCTGGCCGAAGCGGGCGCCGACATGTTGCTGATGCCTTCGCGGTTCGAGCCGTGCGGGCTCAACCAGATGTACAGCCAGCGCTACGGCACGGTGCCGATCGTCGGCGCCACCGGGGGATTGATCGACTCGGTCGTCGATTGCAACGACGCCACGCTGGCCGACGGCACAGCCACCGGTTTTCTCGTCCGGCCGATCGATGCCGGCGGCCTGCGCGCCGCGTTCGCGCGCGCGCTCGCCGCGTATTGCGATGCCGATCGCTGGCGGCAGCTTCAGCGCAACGGCATGGGCAGAGACTTCGGCTGGAGCCGCTCGGCCGCCGAATACGCGCGGCTGTATGCGCAGATCGCGCGGCGTGAGCCGCCGGCAGCCCCGGACTCGAGTCCGGGGGCATCCGACCGCGTTCACCTGTGAGCGCGCGGAGAACGCGGGGGACGATCGACCGTCGAACCCTCCTTTTCGTAAAGGGGGGTAGGGGAACTTGAGCGGCGACGAGCACACGGCCGCAACCGTTTGCGCGCAACCGAAAATCCCCCCGCGCGCCTTGCGCGCGACCCCCTTTGCGAAAGGGGGGTGCACCTTCCGCGCGGGTTCTCTCGCCAGGTGAGCACAACCCCCCTTTTGCAGAGGGGGCAGGGGGGATTTCAGCCTCCGCGCATGCCGTGGCGAGAAAGTAGAGGCGCCCGGCTCGACGGAGCCCGGGCCGCCGTCACACCCACAGCATCAGCCCCAGCTCGAATGGGTGCGCGAGCAGCGGATGGTGCGGGTAGGCGCGGATGCGGTACTCGAACCGGCCGCAGCTTTCCGGAACGAACTGCAGTTCGTAGCGCTGAACGCCCGCCGCATCGGTCGCACCGGAGGCCGTCAGCGGCATCGCCTTGGGCGGCTGCGCGGGCGACGGATGCACGCCGTCGGCAGCCAGCAGCTCGACCGCGACGTCGCTCGCCGCCAATCCGTTCAGCGCCACGGCCACCGCGACGTGCACGCCCTCGCCGTAGGCGATGCGCCTGGGCGAGTCGTCGACGCGGTGCAGTTTCACGCCGGGCCAGCGCGCGTAGACGCGTTCCTTCCAGCGCGCCAGCTCGCGCGCGCGTGAATACCCGTCCGCGGCCACCCGCCGGCCGAGTTCGGCGGCCGGCACGTAAAAGCGCGTCACGTACTCGGTCAACATGCGCTCGGTGTTGAAGCGCGGCAGCAGCGTGGCGATCGAGGTCTTGGCCATTTCGACCCAACCCGGCGAATAACCCATCGGCCCGCGCGCGTAGTACAGCGGGATCACCTGGTCCTGCAGAATCTCGTAGATCGAGCGAACCTCGCCGCGATCGCGCACGTCCTGCCCGCGCTCCTCCGGGAACGGCGTGATCGCCCAGCCGTTGCCCGGTTCGTAACCCTCGTCCCACCAGCCGTCGCGGATCGACAGGTTCAACACGCCGTTCATCGCGGCCTTCATGCCCGAGGTGCCGCAGGCTTCGAGCGGATAGATCGGGTTGTTCAGCCACACGTCCACGCCGGAGACGAGCCGGCGCGCCAGCCGCAGGTCGTAGCCCTCGACCAGCAGGATGCGGCCCTCGAAACGCGGCATGCGCGCGACCTCGGCGATCCGGCGCATCAGCGCCTGCCCCGGCGCGTCGGCCGGATGCGCCTTGCCGGCGAAGACGAACAGCAGCGGCCGCTCGGCATCGTTGACCAGTTCCTCGAGCAGGTCGAGCTGTTCGAACATCAGCGTGGCGCGCTTGTAGGTCGCGAAGCGCCGCGCGAAGCCGATCGTCAGCACCTTCGGATCGTTCGGATCGGCGAAACGCAACAGGCGGTCGGCGTGCGCCTCCGAGCCGTGCGCGCGTTGCACCTGACGGCGGATGCGGCGCGCGACGAGCTGCAGCATCTGCGCCTTCAGATACTGGTGCACGCTCCAGAAGATGTGATCCGGGATCGCGTACACGCGCCGCCAGTACTCGGTATCCGACAGCCGCTGCGTCCAGTCGGGACCGAGAAAGCGGTCGAAGATGTCGAACCACTCCGGCGCGAGGAAGGTCGGCACGTGCACGCCGTTGGTCAGGTGGTCGATCGGATTCTCGTCGGCGGGGACCTGCGGCCACAGGTCGCGCATCATCTTCGCGCTGACCCGCCCGTGGATGCGGCTCACGCCGTTGCGCCGGCGCGAGCCGCGCAGCGCGAGCGCGGTCATGCTGAAATCGGGACTCGTCGGCGTGCGGCCCAGCGCAAGCACGGCCTGCAGGTCGATGCCGTGCGCGCGACAGTAGCCGTCGAAGTAGTGCCGGACCATGTCCTCGGGAAAGTGGTCGTGGCCCGCGGGCACGGCCGTGTGCATCGTGAACACGGTGCTCGCCGCGACCGCCTCAAGCGCGGCGGCGAAGTCGAGCTGATGGCGCCGCATGCACTGGCGCACGCGCTCGAGCACGAGGAAGGCCGCGTGCCCCTCGTTCATGTGCCAGACGGTCGGCTGCAGCCCCAGGTCGGCGAGCGCGCGCACGCCGCCGATGCCCAGCACGATCTCCTGCTCGATCCGCGTGGCGCGGTCGCCGCCGTACAGCCGGTGCGCGATGAAGCGGTCGTGTTCGCTGTTCTCCGGCAGATCCGTATCGAGCAACACGAGCCTGACGTGGCCGACGCGCGACAGCCAGACCTTGACCTGCACCGTGCGTTCGGCGACCTCGACCGCGACGTGCAGCTCGGCGCCGGCGGCCGTGCGCGCGGGCGTGACCGGCAGGTCGTCGAAGTCGGCGTCGTGGTAGGTCGCGCGCTGATCGCCGTCGCCGTCGATCTCCTGCGTGAAGTAGCCCTGCCGGTACAGCAGGCCGACACCGACGAGCGGCAATGCCGCGTCGGCGGCCGCCTTGCAGTGATCGCCGGCGAGGATGCCGAGACCGCCCGAGTAGATCGGCAGGCTTTCATGGAAGCCGAACTCCGCGCAGAAATAGGCGACCAGATCGTCCTTGCCGAGCCAGGTGCCGTTCGGCGCGCGCGGCGTGCGCGCCAGATACGTGTCGTACGCGGAGACGACGCGGTTGTAATGCGACAGATAGCCGGGATCGTCGGCGGCGGCTTCGAGCTTGCGCTGATCGACCTGGTTGAGAAACGCCTTCGGGCTGTGCCCGCATGCCTCCCACAGCACGGGATCCAGACGCGCAAACAGCCCGCGCGTGGACAGATCCCAGCTGTAGTAAAGGTCGACCGCCAGGTCCGCGAGCCGCGCCAGCCGCGGCGGCAGCCAGGGGCGGACTTCGAGCGAAAAACGGGTGCCCGGGTAATCCATGCGTGTGCGTGATGGCGTTGTTGATCGCGAAGCGGGCGCAGCTTAACGCCGCCACGCCCAACCGTCGCACGCGCCTGCGGCGCTGTGGCTTTTTCGTAAGGGTGAACACGGGGCGGGACCCGGATTGATGGCGGTCAAACGCATGCGAAACTCGGTGCCTACGATGAGTCATGCGGGCGGGCGCGCAAGTCCCGCCGAGGAGGTTCGAGATGGAAAACGTCAACCGCGAAAAACTTGTCGCCGATGCCAAGGTCGTTCTGGATGACGTCGACGCGCTGCTGCGGCAGGCGGCTTCGGCGAGCGGCCAGCAGGCGCAGGAGCTGCGCGAGCGCGCGGCCGAGGCGCTGCATCGCGCGAAGCTGCGGCTGCAGGAAGCGCAGGCGAGTGTGAGCGAAACCGCCAAGGCCACCGCGCGCGCCACCGACGACTGGGTGCACGCGCATCCGTGGGGCGCGATCGGAGTGGCCGCCGGCGTGGGCTTCCTGATCGGCTTGCTGGTCGCGCGCCGCTGAGCGCTCGCCTCGCCTCTCGCTTGAACCACTGACCGTGCCATCGCCGTTGGACGCCGTGCGCCGCCTGTCGGCGGCGTCGCTCGCGCTGTTGCTGTCGCGCGCCGAGTTCGCTTCGGTCGAACTCGCGCAGGCGCGTGCGCAACTGATCCGCTGGTTCGTGCTGGCGCTCGCGGGTGCGCTGCTGGCGCTGCTGGCGGCGGTGGCGCTGTCCGCGTGGCTGGTCGTCGCGCTGTGGGCGCGGGCCGGCTGGATCACGCTGGCCGTGCTCGCGGCGGCGTTTGCCGTCGCGGCATGGCGCGTGTTGGCGCGCCTGCAACGCGAAGTGCGCGACGCGCCTCCGCTGCTGGCGCAGACGCTGCAGGAACTGGCAAAGGACCGCGACGCACTCGCCCGCTCCGGCGCGGCGGACGACGAACCGAGGACGTAGAGGCGCGAGGAAAATGGGCGAATGCGCAGACGTAGCGGGCACCGATGTGCGCCCGGCACGGCGGCGGACGCTTTCGCTCGGCGGTTTGCGGCGGCGACGTGTTCGTTCGACGGACCGCGGCTGAACCGATGAGCGCACGCACGCAGACGCTTCAGCTTCGGCTCGAGCTGCTGAAGGTACGCGCGGAACTGGAGCGCGCCGAGCTGCGCGCGGCACTGGCAGAGGTGCGGCAGGCCACGGCCGGCGTGCGCCGCGTCGCTTCGCTCGCGAGCCGCGCCGGCGCCGCGGTCGCGGCGGGCGAGGGCGGCGGCGTCGCCGCGCTGCTCGGCGCGATCGTCGGTCGTCCGTGGCTCGCCGCGCTCGCGCTGCGCGCGTTGCGCAGCGTGCGCCGCCACCCGCTCGCCGGGGTGGCGCTGGTCGCTGCCGCGGCGGCGATCGTGTGGCTGCGGCGCCCCGCGCGCGGCGCGGCACGGGTGCATCCGCGCGACGATGCGCCTCCCGAGAACATGTGACGCGACGCCGTGCGCACCGCGTTGACCGGGTGTGCCGGCTGCCGTCAGCATCGCGCCTGCGTTGTGATCGCTCGTCTTTCGCATGAAAGCCCTGCTCGCTCGACGTCTGCGATCGATTGGCGAACGCGCGCCCACGCCGTTTCGCGTCGTCTTCGCCGACGGCACCGACTACCGCAACCGTCCGCTCGAAGTCGAACCCGCGTTCACGCTGCGCTTCAAGTCCGCCGCCGCGCAGTGGCGCGCGGTGACCTTCGGTCACATCGGCCTGCTCGATGCGTACTTCGACGGCCAGCTCGACATCGAAGGCGATCTCGCGCGCATGTTCGCGCTGGGGCTGGAAAGCGGGTTTTCCGAGCCGCACCCGCTGGTGCGCGTGCGCAACCGCTGGCACGAGTTCACCAGGAACAACGCCAGCTTCGCGCGCGCGAAGGAGAACGCGCGCTTCCACTACGGGCTGGGCACCGATTTTTACAAACTGTGGCTCGACCGCGAGCTGATGATGTACACCTGCGCGTACTGGAAGGAGGGCACGCGTTCGATCGAGGAAGCGCAGGTCAACAAGGTCGATCACGTCTGCCGCAAGATCCTGCTCGCGCCCGGCGAAACGGTGGTCGACATCGGCTGCGGTTTCGGCGGCTTCATGTTCCACGCCGCAGGCAACTACGGCGTGCGTGCGACCGGGGTGAACACGACGACCGAGCAGGTCGACTGGGTGCGCGAGGAAATCGTCCGCCGCGGGATGAAGGACGTGCTGGCGGTGCGCGAGGCGGATTTTCGCGAGGTCGACCGCCAGTACGACAAGGTCGTCTCGATCGGCGTGCTCGAACACGCCGGCCGCGACCAGATCATGGAGGTCGTCAAGGCGCACGCGGATTTTCTCAAGCCGGGCGGACTCGGCATGCTGCACTTCATCGGCCACGTCGGGCAGTACGAAACCGAGTTCTTCATCCGCCAGCACGTCTTCCCCGGCGGCTGGATTCCGAGCCTCACGGAGACGCTGGACGCGATGGACGCCTGCGGGCTGGAGATCCTCGACATCGAGAACCTGCGGCGGCACTACGTGCTGACGCTCGAAGCGTGGGCCGAACGTTTCGACGCGCACTGGGACCGCATCCACGCGCTGGACCCGAAGCGTTTCGACGAGCGCTTCCGCCGCATCTGGCGCACGTATCTCATCGGCTGCGCCGAGATGTTCCGCGCGAGCAACGGCATCACGGGCTTGTTCCAGATCACGTTCGGCAAAGGCCGCCGCACGCCGCAGACCTACCCGATGAGCCGCGCGTTCCTGTACGAGAAGGCCGCGGTGGCGGAACTGGCGCGGGCGGCGTGACGGCCGCCGCGCCAAACGAGCGACGCTACGGCGCCTTGAAAACGCGCACGGCGCGCAGGACCCGCTCGGCGCCGGCCAGCGCGCGCTCGGCGGACTCGCGGTCGAAGACGCGCTCGGGAATCAGGTCGATATCGCCGTAGAAAGCGGCCTCGCGGTCGCGCCGCAAGCGCAGCGAGATATCCGCCAGCGCCTGCAGTTCCGGCTGCAGCACCGCCGGAAACTTGTCGCGGTGCTCGATCAGCACGCCGCCGACGTCGTGCCACTTCGGTGGGTCGATGCCGATGCCCCGCAACATGCCCTTGAGCGCGAGTTCGACGACCTCCTGCGCTTCGCGCACGACATCGGGGTACGCCTCGGCCTGCATCAGTACGCGCAAGGCGAGCATGCGTTTGGCGGCGCGCGAGAAATAACTGCGCGCCAGTTCGTCGGCGGTCATAGTTCGATGCGATCGCCCCAGCGAAAGTCCGGTTTCAGCTCCCAGTAGTAGCCGCCGCCGAAGGGCACGCGGCGCGCGCCCAGCGCGCGCAGCTTGGCTCCGAGCTCGTCCAGATACGTGGCGAGCACGCGCTGCCGGTCGTACAGGATGCGCGCCTGATCCGTCATGTCGAGAAACAGGAAGCTGCCGGCCCGCAGTTCGGCCGGCGTCTTCAGCACCGGCATCACGGTCGTATGCACGCCCGCCGCGCGCGCGGCCGCGAGATGCTCGGCGAGCAGGCGATCGATCCGCTCGAACTCGTCCATCCGCGCGGCGCGCGAAGGCGCCAGATCCTCGGCGACGATCAGCACGTCGAGGTCGGAGTCTGGGCGCATCGTGCCGCGCGCCACCGACCCGTAGATCGCGACCGACTGCAGCCGGTCGCCGTATACCGCGCGGCAGGCCGCCGGCAACGCCCGCACGATGGTTTCGAACGCTTCGGCCCACATGGTCGGGCGAGCGTACGCCTGCGGCCATGCATCGGCAAGCGCGGGCCGTTATGCTCGCGCCACCGAAGTCGAACGAGAACCCGGTCGATGGACGACGCGTTGACCCCGCTCGCCAACGGGCATCGCGCCCGTGTGACGCGGCTGCAGGCGCAGCTCGCGCAGGCGCCGGAAGTGCGGCTCGCCAAGCGCACGTCCAATCTGTTCCGCGATCGCCTCAATGTGCGGCGGCCCAGGCTCGACGTGCGCGACTTCGACCACGTGCTCGCGGTCGATGCGGCGGCGGGCTGGGTCGACGCCGAAGGCATGGTGCCTTACGACGCGCTCGCCGACGCGTGTCTGGCGCACGGCGTGATGCCGGCGGTCGTGCCGCAACTGAAGTCGATCACGCTGGGCGGCGCGGTCGCAGGGGTCGGCATCGAAGCGACGTCGTTTCGGCACGGGCTGGTGCACGAAACGGTGCTGGCACTGGACGTGCTGGCCGGCGACGGCCGCGTGGTCGGCGGGCGGCCGGACAACGAACACGCCGATCTGTTCTTCGGCTTTCCGAACTCGTACGGCACGCTCGGCTACGCGCTGCGCGTGCGCGCGCGCACGCTGCCGGTCAAGCGCTACGTGGCGGTCGAGCATCGGCGCTTCAGCGACGCGGCGAAGTTCTTCGACGCGCTCGCCGTCGCGTGCGCGGGCGGCGCGGACTTCGTCGACGCGGTCGCGTTCGATGCGCGCACGTTCGTGCTCAACGCCGCGCGCTTCGTCGAAACGGCGCCGTTCACCTCCGATTACACGTTCCAACGCATCTACTACCGCTCGCTGCTCGAGCGCGAAATGGATTACCTGACGGTGCGCGACTACCTCTGGCGCTGGGACACCGACTGGTTCTGGTGCTCGAAGAACGTCGGCGCGCAACACCCGTGGCTGCGGCGCCTGTTCGGGCGCGAACGCCTGAACTCGCGCACGTACACGAAGCTGATGCGCATCAACAGCCGGCTCGGGCTGACGCGGGCGCTGGACCGGCTTTCGGGCTGGCATCGCGAATCGGTGATACAGGACGTCGACATCCCGCTGGAGCGCGCGCCGGAGTTCCTCGACTTCTTCCTGCGCGAGATCGGCATCCTGCCGCTGTGGCTGTGCCCGATCGGCGCGACCGCCACGGCCGACCGTTTTCCGCTGTTTCCGCGGCGCCGCGCGCTGTACGTGAACTTCGGCTTCTGGGACGTCAAGCGCACGCGCGAGCCGCATCCGCCCGGGCACTTCAACCGGCTGATCGAACGCGAGGTCGCGAGACTGGGCGGCATCAAGTCGCTGTACTCCGACAGCTATTACACCCGCGAGGAATTCGAAGCCGCGTTCGGCGGCGACGCTTACGCGCGGCTGAAGTCGCGGTACGACCCGGCCGGCCGGCTCGGCGATCTGTACGCGAAGTGCGTGTTGCGGCACTGACACGTCCGACGATGACCAACCTGCTGCTGATCCCGCCCGGTCTTTCCGCGCTGCTGCTTGCCGCGCACTTCTATCGCGCCGGCCGACTCTCGCTCGCCGTCGCGTCGCTCGCGTTGATCGCATTGCTCGCGGTGCCGCGGCGCTGGGCGGCGCGCGCGCTGCAGGTCGCGCTGGCGCTGGGCGCGCTCGAGTGGTTGCGCACGCTCGCCGCCTTCGCGGCCGAGCGCGTGTCCGCGGGGCAGCCGTACGTGCGGCTTGCCGTAATCCTGCTCGCGGTCGCCGCGTTCACGGCGGCCTCGGCGCTGGTGTTCCGGCATGCCGGGCTCAGAGCGCGGTACCACATCGGCGGCAGACTCTGAACGGAGGCGGGTGATGTTCAACTTGAATGCGCTCGCGCGCGAACTGAAGACGGCGCAGGACGAAGTGCGGCAGATCGCACCGTTCACCGGACGCATCGACGGGTTCAACGAAGCCGCCGGCTACGAGGTCGCGCGGATCATCCACGAGGCGCGCCTGCGCGAAGGCCATCGTCCGGTCGGCCGCAAGATCGGCTTCACCAACCGCAACATCTGGCCCGAGTACGGCGTGTATGCGCCGGTCTGGGGCTATGTCTACGACTCGACGGTGAGCAACTTTGCCGACGCGCGCGCGACCTGCCGCATCGGTCGGCTCGCCGAGCCGCGCATCGAGCCGGAGATCGTGCTGCACTTCGCCGCCGCACCGCCGGCGGGCGGCGATCCGCAGGCGATCCTCGCATGCGTGGACTGGATCGCGCACGGCTTCGAAATCGTGCAGTCGCACTTCCCGGGGTGGAAGTTCGCGGCGGCCGACACGATCGCCGACGGCGGTCTGCACGGCAGGCTGCTGATCGGCCCGCGGCGGCGCGTGACGGGACCGGGCGGCGACGTCGCCGCGCGGCTCGAGCGCTTCACCGTCGAGCTGCGCTGCGGCGGCGAGCTGCGCGACACCGGCACCGGCGCGAACGTGCTCGACGGACCGCTGCAGGCGGTCGCGCATCTGCTGTCCGTCCTGGACCGAAGCGGCGCGCCGCCGCTCGTGGCGGGCGAAATCGTTTCGACCGGCACGCTCACCCGCGCGCTGCCGATCGCCGCTGGCGAGACCTGGAGCACGCGCATCGAAGGCATCGATCTGCCGGGGCTGACGGCGACCTTCGAGCGCTGATGCACAGTTCTGCGCCAGATCAAGGCGCGCGTCGCGCCGGCGGCGAGACTGTACGTGCGGTCGGGGCGACCGTGGTTCCAATCGGCCACGACACGTCCCCAGCCTGCGGGCGGGGATTGGCGAGAGGGCGATTGGCCCGTCGCCGGGACACGGCGCCTCGCCGCCCTCTCGAAGCCTCCTCCGCGCGCGGTCGTGCTTCGTCGCTAACCCGGCGGCGGCTGCGCTGCGTGCGACGCCGGTTCGGCAACGTCGCCTGCACTCGGCCGCAGCACCGGCACGACGGCCGTCTCGACCCCGAAAGGCAGCGCGAGAAGATCGGCGATGACCCGGTCCAGATCGGCGCGATGATTGAGCACCCGATCGACCGCGCGCGCGATCGGCATGTCCACGCCGAGCCGCTCGGCGAGCGCGACGACCGCTTCGGCCGAGTGCACGCCTTCCTGAACGGTGATGCGTTCGGCCAGCACGGTGGCCAGGGCGCGGCCTTCGCCGAGCGCGATGCCGAGCGACATGTTGCGCGACTGCGGGCTGTTGCACGACAGGTCGATGTCGCCGATGCCCGACAGCCCCATGAAGGTCTCCAGGCGCGCGCCGAGCGCCAGCCCGAGCCGCACGGTCTCGGCCAGCCCCCGCGCGACCAGCGTGGCGCGCGCATTGCTGCCGAGCTTCTTGCCGGTGGCGATACCGCACGCGATCGCCAGCACGTTCTTCAGCACGCCGCCCAGTTGCGCGCCGATCACGTCGTCGGACAGATACACGCGGAAGCGCGCGCTGCCGATCGCGCCTGCGAGCCGCGCGCCGAGCACCGGGTCGGCGCAGGCGAGCGTGACGCCGGTCGGCAGATCGATCGCGATCTCGCCGGCGAAGGAAGGTCCGCCGAGCACCGCGACCGGCGAATCGGGCAGCGTTTCGGCGAGCACCTGCGACATCAGCACCGCGCTGCCGCGCTCGATGCCTTTCGAGCAGCTCACCACCGGTGTGCCAGGCGCAAGACTCGGACGCAGCGCCAGCGTGACCGCGCGCATGTGCTGCGCGGGCGGCGCCAGCACGACGAACTCGGCGTCGCGCGCGGCGTGCGCGAGATCGTCGGTGGCGACGATGCCCGCCGGCAGCGTCACGCCGCGCAGGAAGGTCGTGTTGCAGCGCTCGCGGTTGATCGCGACGACGACCTCGGGCTCGCGCGCCCATAACGCGATGTCGTGCCCGCGCCTGCGCAGCACGCACGCCATCGCCGTGCCAAAGGCACCGCCGCCGACGATCGCGACCCGCGCCATCAGGCGCCTCTCGCGGCGAGAAGCTGCTGCGCGAACTCGGCGAAACCTGCGCCTTCGGCCTGCGCGGTCACGTGCGCCGGTTTGTGAACGAGCGAATCGGCGAAGTGCGCGATGTTGGCGACGGCGGCCGAGACGGGAAAGTACGCGAACATCGGCTCGTCGTTCGGCGAGTCGCCGACGAAGGCGACCGCCTCGCGGCTGCGCGCGAGATCGATGCCGAACTGCTCGCTCATCAGCCGGCGCGTCATCGTCAGCTTGTCGTAGCGGCCGAACCACGCATTGACGTGGATCGAGCTCACTTTGACCGTGAGCCCCTGCGCGGCGAGCAGCTCGACGATCCGCCGCACCTGTTGCGCGGGCAGCGGCGCCACGTCCTCGCAATAGTCGATCGCGAGATCGGCTTCGCGATACGCCTGGTCCGCGGCCAACGCCGCGCCCGGCACCGCGCGCAGCACGTGCGCACCGATCTCTGCGAGCCGTGCGCGATCGGCCGCGCGTTCGGCGTCGCCGCGCGCGTAGCGGCGCGTCATCCGGCGCGTCGCATGGTCGTAGCGGAAGTAGAAGGCGCCGTTTTCGCCGACCACCGCGGCCACCGGCCAGAAGCGCGCGATCAGATCGCACCAGCCGGCCGGGCGTCCGGTGACGGGGATCACCAGCAAACCCGCCGAGTGCAGCGCTTCGAGCGCGCCGTAGGCCGCGGCCGACAGCCGTCCGTCGGAGGTGATCGTGCCGTCGATGTCGCACAGCAGGCCGCGCAAGCCCGCGAGCGTCGCTTTCGGCCAGGGCAGGGACGGCGATTCGGTGTTCATCACGTGCGTAAACCCGTGAACGCGGATTATGCGGTCGTCCGGCCACCGACTACCATGAATTCCGAACGATCCCGCGAGGAGGCACTCATGGCACTGAAACAGTCCCGCATGATCGAACTCGGAACGCGTGCGCCGGACTTCGCGTTGCGCGATGTCGTAAGCGGCCGCATGGTCGGGCTCGCGGATTTCTCCGCGAGCCCTGCGCTGCTGGTGGCTTTCATTTGCAACCACTGCCCCTACGTCAAGCACGTACGCGACGGCTTCGTCGCGTTCGCCCGCGAGTACCAGCCGAAAGGGCTGGCGGTCGTCGCGATCAGCGCCAACGACCCCGCCGCGTATCCCGACGACGCCCCCGAGGCGATGGCGCGCGAAGCCGAGCGGGCGGGCTTCACCTTCCCGTACCTGTACGACGAGACGCAGGCGGTGGCGCGCGCGTTCGAGGCGATCTGCACCCCCGACTTCTTCCTCTTCGACCGCGAACGCCGGCTCGTCTACCGCGGCCGGTTCGACGCCAGCCGGCCCGGCTCGGACGTGCCGGTCACCGGCGCCGACCTGCGCGCCGCGGTCGACGCGCTGCTCGCGCACCGGCCCGTGCCGGCCGACCAGCATCCGAGCATGGGCTGCAGCATCAAGTGGAAGCCGGGCCACGCCCCGTCGTATGCGTGAGCGCAAAGGCGCGAGCGGCCGCAGCGCCTGCGCCGCCGCGGCGGCCGCCTACGCGGCGCGCGGCTGGTCGCCGATCCCGATCGAGCCGCGCGGCAAGCGGCCGCTCGTGCCGTGGCTCGAGTTCCAGCAGCGCATCGCCGAGCCCCGCGAAATCGCGGCGTGGTTCGCGCGCTGGCCCGACGCCAACGTCGGCATCGTGACGGGCCGCGTGTCCGGGCTCGTCGTCGTCGATGTCGATGCACGGCACGGTGGGCTCGACGGTCTGCGCGAACTCGAACGCGCGCACGGGCCGCTGCCGCCGACGGTCGAAGCGGCCACCGGCGGCGGCGGGCGGCATCTGTACTTCGCGCCGGGCGAGTCGCCGGTGCACAACCGCGCCGGCATTCGCCCCGGCATCGATCTGCGGGGCGAAGGCGGCTGCGTGGTCGCTCCGCCTTCGATCCACCCGAACGGCCGCCGCTACGCATGGGTCGAAGGGCGCGCGCCCGAGGCGCTCGCGCCGGCGGCGCTGCCGGCGTGGTTGGCGACGTTCGCGCGCGGCGCCGCACCGTCGGGCCACCCGCTCGCGCACTGGCGCAGGCTCGTGCGCGAGGGCGTGGCCGAAGGCGAACGTAACAACACGCTCGCCTCGCTGACCGGGCATCTGCTGTGGCGCGGGGTCGATCCCGAGGTCGCGCTCGAGCTGCTGCTCGCGTGGAACCGCATGCGCTGCCGGCCGCCGCTGCCTGACGACGAGGTCGCCCGCGTCGTCGCGAGCATCGCGCGCCTGCACGAGCGCGAAGCGGGCATCGGCGGCTGCGCGCGTAACGCCGTAGCATGCGCGGCGCGGGCCGGCGGCGCACGGCTCGACCGGGCGGCCGCTTGCGTTAACTCAACGCGGCCGACGCGCGGCCGCGTAGTCTGATTCCGGAGTTTGCGGAGGTTCGCCATGTTCAAGACTTTGCTCGTTCCGGTCGACCCGCGGCCGCGCAGCATGCGCAGCCTCGATATCGCGGGCAGGATCGCCCAGCAGTGGGACTCGCACGTGGTCGGCCTGTATGTGAAGCCGTCGATGTACCTTCCCGCCGGACTCGAAGGCGGCACCGAAGCGCTCGCCGAACTGCAGCGCAGGACGATGGCCGAACTGGTGGCCGATGCGCGCGCGCGGTTCGACGCCGGGTTGAAGGCCGCGGGCATCACCCGCAGCGAGTGGCGTACTGCCGAAGGCGACATCGACGAGGCCGTCGCGCTGCACGCGCGTTACGCGGATCTGGTCGTCGTCAACCAGTCCGATCCGGACGCCGACACGCGGACCAACTTCGCCGATGCGGTGGTGCTGTGGCTCGGACGGCCGATGCTCGTCGTTCCGTACGCGGGCGAGCTCCGCTCGCTCGGCGACCGCGTGCTCGTCGCGTGGAACGGCAGCCGCGAGGCGGCGCGCGCGGTGACCGACGCGCTGCCGTTTCTGCAACGCGCGCAGCACGTCGTCGTGCTGTCGGTCGCGGGCAGGCCGGCGCGCCGCACCACCGATGAGGTGCCGGGCACCGACATCGCCGTGTATCTGGCGCGGCACGGCGTGAAGGTCGAAGTGGCGCCGACCGTCGGCGTCGATGTCGACGCGGGCAACGAGATCCTGTCGCGTGCGCATGACTACGGCGCCGATCTGATCGTCATGGGCGCGTACGGCCACTCGCGTGCGCGCGAAGTCGTGTTCGGCGGCGCCACGAGAACGGTGCTGCAGTCGATGACCGTACCGGTGCTGATGTCACACTGACGGCGCGCGGCTGCGCGGCGGCCGTGCGCCTCCCCACTCGTCGGCGTCGGGCAAGACCGCCTGCTTGCGCGCCATCGCTTCCGGCGCATCGCGCAGCGCCAAATCGTTCCGTGACCGCCGGGCGCGGCGTCATTGACGCCGGTCGGCCCGACCTTGCACCGCCGCACCGCGCGCGTCGTTGACGGCCGTCAAGATCGGCCCGGGCGCAGTGACGAGACTGAACGGGTGGGGCGTTCAAGCCCGAGCGGTACGAAGGAGGTACTCATGGGCAAATCCACGTCATTGGTTCCCGTCACTTCGTCCTTGTCACCCTGGCGCGAGATGGACGAGCTGTTCGATCGGATGTTCGACTTGCGTCGCTGGATGAAGACCTGGCCGGCCGCGGCCGAGTTCGAATGGCGACCGGCGACCGATGTCATCGAAACCGACAAGGAGATCGTGCTCAAGGCCGAGCTGCCGGGCGTGAAGAGGGAGGATGTAAGCGTCGAACTGGACGGCAACACGCTGACGATCAAGGGCGAGCGCAAGGAGGAAAAAGAGGAGAAAGGCAGGAAGCTGCATCGCGTCGAGCGCTTCTACGGGGCGTTCATGCGCAGCTTTACGCTGCCCGAGAGCGTCGATCCGAAGACGATCAAGGCGGAAATGAAGGACGGGGTGCTGGAGGTGCATCTGCCGAAGAGCGAGGCGCCCGAGCGCAAGCCGACGAAGATCGAAGTGAAGTGATCGTTCGCCGGCGCCCGGGCGCGGGCGCTGTCAGTGCGCGCGCACGAACGGATAGGTCCGGCGCAGCGCACGCGCAAGCAGTCCCACGCCGCATTCGTTGCCGACCGTTTCGGCGGCGACGACGACGTCGGGATCGTCGAACGCCGTGTGCAGTGTCTTGCCTTGCGCCGCGGCGAGCGCGTGGATGTGCTCGCCGACGGCGCGCTCGGACGCCTGCGCGTCGATTTCGCCGGCAAAGCCGCGGCGCTCGACCCGAACGCAGAACGAGCCGCCGATCTGCTGCGCAAGCGGTGTCACCGTCTCCTTGAGCCGGTCGACGAACGTCGCGGGCGTGAACCAGAACACGGCGTCGACCGGAATCACCCGGGCCAGGCGTTGCGCCCACGGCGCGCCGCCACTGCGCGCCTCGCGCAGCGAGTCCAGGAACGCAATGCGATCGTGCACGTGGCCGACACACACATCGCGAAACGCCGTTGCGCGGAACCGACCGAAGCGCGCCAACGCGCCCAGCGCATCGCGCCGGTAGCGCGGCCCCGGCTGCACGGTCACGATCACGTTCCAGTCCATCCAAGCAAGGGTGCGCCGGCCGCTCGCGACCGGCTTGACAAGGGTCAGGGGCGCCGCGATCTATTCGTTGCGGCGCTCGGGCGGAGCGAACCGCGGCGAGCGCTTGACCGAAGTCAGCCGGGTGCGATCCGGCGCGACTATCTTGATTCAAGAAGCAGCCAGAGGACAGCGATGAAAGTCAAACATGGCGGTTGGCGCGAAGAATATCGGCAGGACTTCGTCCACGACAGCTACAAGTCGCTGAAGAAGCCGCCGGAGCCGACGCGCTGCCCGGATTGCGGGGCGGTGTTCCGCGAGGGGCGCTGGCAATGGACTCTGGCGCCGGCCGAAGCCCGCGAGGCGCTGTGCCCGGCGTGCCACCGGATCCGGGATCGCTTTCCTGCGGGTTACGTGACGCTCGAAGGCGCGTTCTTCGCCGCGCATCGCGACGAGATCCTGAACCTGGCTCGCAACCGCGAGGCGCGCGAGAAGACCGAGCATCCGCTCGAACGCATCATGGCGATCGAGGACGTCGCGGGCGGCGTGCAGATCACGACGACCGATGCGCATCTGGCGCGCGCCATCGGCGAGGCGGTGCATGACGCATACAAGGGCGAATTGGTAGTCAAGTACAACAGGGAAGAAAATCTGGTCCGCGTGCACTGGGCGCGCTGAAGCGGTACGCGGGGTGGCGTGCTTCGCCGATGCGGACCGGATCGCGCCAAGCTGCGTCGTGCACGGGCGCATGTCCGCTGACCGACGCAACCGCCGCGTCTTTCGCGCCGGAAGGGAAGGTGAACCATGCAAGTTCCGCTGCGGATCACGATGCACGGGGTGCGGCGCTCCGAGGCGCTCGAAGCCGAGATCCGCGAGCGCGCCGCCAAGCTCGAGCAGTTCTATCCGCGCATCATCAGTTGCCGCGTAACGGTCGACGAGTTCAGCAGACATCACCGGCAGGGGCGGCAGTTCACGCTGCGCCTGGACGTGCACGTGCCGGGCAAGGAGATCGTCGTCACGCGCGACCACCACGAGGACGTCTACGTCGCGCTGCGCGACGCGTTCGACGCGGCCAGGCGCCAGCTCGAAGAGGTGATCCGCGAGCAGCGCGGCGACGTCAAGACGCACCCGGTCACGCAGCACGGGCGCGTCGCGCGCGTGTTCGCCGACGAAGGCTACGGATTCATCGAGACGGCCGACGGCCGCGAGCTGTACTTCAGCCGCGTCAACGTCGTCCATCCCGATTTCGACCGGCTCGAACCGGGCACGCCGGTTCAGTTCATCGAGGAGATGGCCGACGAAGGTCCGCAGGCCAAGCGCGTCAGCGCGCGCGGGCAGGCCGGTTGACGCGCGGCGTGTTCCGCAGGCCGGCGGACGAAACGACGTCCGACGCACCGGGTGCGGCCGCGCCGGGAGATCGAATCGATGCTCGACAGGAAAGCCGTCATCAGCAGGGTGCAGGGTCTGCTCGAACGCGAGCCGCGGATCAACCTGCACCGTCATCCGATTCGCATCGACGTCGTCGAGGACGCCGTGGTGCTGGAGGGCGAGGTCGAAGACATCGCCGCCAAGAAGCTCGCCCTCGAATGCGCGGCCGGCATCGACGGCGTACGCGGCGTCGTCGACCGCCTGCACGTGGCGGCGGCGGAGCCGAGAGGTGACGGCGCGATCCGTGACGCGCTGTGCGCCTTTCTGATGAACGAACCCGAGTTCAGGAACTGCACGATTCGCGTGCGCGGCAACGAACGTGTCGCGACGCTGCGCGAAGCGGGCGAGGACGGCGCGGGCGCGATCGAAGTGAGCGTCGCCGACGGCATCGTCACGCTGGAAGGCGAGGTGATCAGCCTTTCGCACAAACGCCTCGCCGGCGTGCTGGCGTGGTGGACGCCGGGCTGCCGCGACGTCGTCAATTCGCTCGCGGTCACGCCGGACGAGGAGGACAACGACGACGAAGTCGCCGATGCGCTGCGGCTGGTGCTGGAGGCGGACCCCCTGCTCGAACCCGACGGCATCGTCGGGCGGGTGGACGACTACGTCGTCACGCTCGAAGGCCACGTGCCCAGCGAAGCCCAGCGCCGCCGCGCCGAGTTCGACGCGTGGGCGCTGTTCGGCGTGGACAAGGTGGTCAACCGGCTCGAAGTGCGCCGGTAGCGGCGCGTCGCCGCATCACGCGGCGAGCCTGCGCGCGCAGTAGTCGACCAGCTTGTCGAGTGTGGTGAGCTTCGCTGCGTCGGCATCCGGGATGTCGATGCCGACGCGCGTGTGCAGCGCGACCAGGAAGTTCAGCCAGTCGGCCGAATCGAGGTCGACCTGATCGCGCAGCGGCTCGTCGGACTCCAGCGCATCGGCGTCGATTTCCGGCGCGATCGTCGCGAGCGTCTGCCGAATCGCCTGCTTCAGTTCGTCGCGGTTCACGTCGTTTCCTTTGCAAGGTCGTCGGGTTCCTGCAGGCGGTCGCGGATCGACGCCAGCAGCAGGCCGCCGCGGTGGCCGTCGCTGGCGCGATGATCGGCGGCGAGCGTGGCGGTGACGAGCGGCAGCGGCCGAACTTCGCCTTCGACGACCCACGGCCGCTCGACGACGCGACCGAAGCCGACGATCGCCACCTGCGGCGGGAAGATCACGCCCCACACCGATGCCACGCCGCGGTCGCCCAGGCTCGTGACCGTGACCGTCGCGTCGGTCAGTTCGGCGCGCCTCAGCGAACCGGCGCGCGCGCGTTGAGTGAGATCCAGCAGTTCGCGATTGACGGTATCGACGTCCTTGCGATCGACGTCGTGCAACGCCGGCGTGACGAGACCGCCGGCGCGTAACGAGATCGCCACGCCGATGTGGATGCCGGCGCCGCGCTCGAACGCGCCGTCGCGCCAGTAGCCGTTGAATTCCGGGTAGCGGCGCAGCGCGCTCGCCACGGCCTTCAACAGCAGCGGCGCGAGCAACAGGCGTTCGGTCACGCCGCGGTGAGCGTTCTGCGCCGCCAGCCATAGCAGCGCGGCGGCGAGCGGCACGTCCTCGGCCAGGTAGTAGTGGGGGATCTCGCGTTTTGAACGCGTCATCGCGGCGGCGATGATCGTGCGCATTGCGGCGGCGCGGGTCGCCGCTGCGGCGGGCTGCACCAAGTGTGCCGCGCGTTCGACATCCTCGAGCGATACGGTGCCGTCGGCGCCGGGCGCGATGCGAGTGACATCGATGCCCAGCTCGGCGGCGCGCTTGCGCGCCGCCGGCGACACGCGCGTGCGTGCGGCAGCCAGGGGTGCCGCGGGCGCGGCAACCGCGGCGGGAGCCGCGACCGCCGTCGGTGCCGGCGGCGCGACCGGCGCCGGCCGCGTGGTCGCCTGCCGCGCGAGCCAGGCATCGACCGCTTCGGCGGCTTCGCCCGGCGCGCGCAGCACCGCGATCGGCGTGCCGACCGGGATCGTCGTTCCGGGCTCGACGAGCAGCGCGTGCACGGTGCCGTCGTGCCAGCACTCGACGTCGATCGCGGCTTTCGCGGTATCGACGATGCAGACGATCTGCCCCTTCTTCACTTCGTCGCCGGGCGCCACCAGCCATCGCAACAGTTTGCCCTCGTCCATGTCGGCGCCGAGGGAGGGCAGGCGGAATTCGATCATCGCGCGCGGGCGGCGTCAGGCAAACGAAGGCCGATTGAACCACCGAGACACCGAGATCACCGAGAAAGGCATCGAAGGCATTCTTCTCTCCGTGTTCTCCGTGTCTCGGTGGTGAACACTTCAACTCCTTCCGCACAGCCGCTTCGCCGCGGCGACGATCTTCGGCGGCATCGGCAGCGCGGCGTCTTCGAGGTGCTTGGCGTACGGGATCGGCACCTCCTCGGTGCACACGCGCGCCGGCGGTGCATCGAGTTCGTAGAACGCGCGTTCGCCCGTCCCAACGATGATCTCGGCGGCGAGGCTGCACGTCTTCCAGCCTTCGTCGACGACGAGCAGCCGGTGCGTCCTGGCGACCGATGCGACGACCGCATCCCAGTCGAGGGGACGCAGTACGCGCAGGTCGAGCACCTCGGCGTCGATGCCGTCGCGCGCGAGTTCGTCGGCGGCGGCGAGCGCGCGCGGCAGGCTGCCGCCGTAGGTGACGATCGTGAGGTCCTTGCCGGCGCGGCGAATGGCTGCGCGCGCGATGTCGACCGCGGGCGGCGGGTCGGCCAGTTCGCCTTCGAGGTTGTAGAGCTGCGCGTGCTCGAAGATCACGACCGGATCGGGATCGGCGAGCGCGGGCGCGAGCATGCCGCGCGCATCCTCGATGGTCGCCGGCGCCAGCACTTTCAGCCCCGGCACGTGCGCGTACCACACCTCGAGACTGTGCGAATGCTGCGCGGCCAGTTGCCGGCCCGCGCCGGTGGCCATGCGGATCACCAGCGGCACCGAGAACTGACCGCCCGACATGTGGCGGATCGTCGCCGCGTTGTTGACGATCTGGTCGAGCGCGAGCAGCGAGAAGTTGACCGTCATCACCTCGACGATCGGCCGCGCACCGCCGAGCGCCGCGCCCACGCCCGCGCCGACGAAGGCGAGCTCCGATAGCGGCGTGTCGCGGATCCGTTCGGGGCCGAACTCCTCGAGCAGGCCCTTGGTGACCGCGTAGGCGCCGCCGTAGCGGCCGACGTCCTCGCCCATCACGAAGACGCGGGGATCGCGCACGAGCGCCTCGCGGTGCGCCTCGCGCAACGCTTCGCGGTAGGTGGTCGTGCGGGTGGCCATGTCAGCGCGGGCCGTCGGCAAGCCGCGCCTGCGCGACGAACTCGTCGACGAAGCGGCGCAGGTCGTCCCAGTCGGTGTACTCGCGGTCGCGCGTGTCGTCGACGTCCTTGCCCATCTGCCGGGCGATCATCCGCATCATCGTGCGCTTGAACCAGTCGTACTTCGTGTACAGCAGCGCGCCGGCGACGGTCTTCGCGAGCGCGGGCTTCAGCCCCGTCTCGTCCAGGAAGTACTGCAGGTTGTTGCGCGCCTGCGCCTGGCTCTCGGCGTCGGGCAGCGCGGCCGACAGGCCGACCGAAACGACCGCCGTCGGAACCGCGTTCAACCACGCGACGTTTTCCTTGACGAAGTGCGCGAGCGAACGCTGGTGCAGGTGCTCGTGCAGCGAGCCCGCGATCACGGCGGCGCCGTAGGTCGGCTGCACGGCCGCGGCCGCCGGTGTGGCGCTGTCCACGAGATCGACGACCGCACCCTGCGCGCGCAGGTGTTCGGCGATAAAGCCGGCGATCTTGCGCGTATGGCCTTCGGTCGTGCCGTAGATGACGAGGACTTTCTTCATGGCTTACCCCGGCGTCAGCACGTCCTTGGCCAGATCCTCGACCGGCTCCCACGTCCCGGCCTCGGCGAAAGCGACCGCGGCGTCGACCTCGGCGAGCGCTGCGCGGTCGATCGCGGCGAAGTCGTCGTCGGTCATCATGCGGGCCTCCTGCAGCCGCTCGGTGAGGCCGCGGATCGGATCGTGCGCTTTCCAGCGCTCGACCTCGTCCTTGCTCCGATACAGCTCCGCGTCGAACATCGAGTGCGCGCGGAAGCGGTACGTATGGAACTCGACGAACGCCGGCGCACCGCTCGCGCGCACCGCATCGATCGCCGCCTTCGCGGCTTCGTGCACCGCCAGCACGTTCATGCCGTTGACGTGCGCGGTGGGCAGGCCGTGGCTCGCCGCTTTCTTCGTCAGATCGATCTGCGATTCGGAGCGTGCGAGCGCGGTGCCCATCGCGTACAGGTTGTTCTCGCACAGGAACAGCACCGGCAGCCGCCACAGCGCGGCGAGGTTCAGCGACTCGTGGAACACGCCCTCGGCGACCGCGCCTTCGCCGAAGAAGCAGGCGGTGACGCGGCCCGTGCGGTCGGCGAGCCGGTCCGCGAGCGCGAGCCCCACCGCGAGCGGCAGCCCGCCGCCGACGATCGCGTTGCCGCCGAAAAAGCGCGTCGCCGCGTCGAACAGGTGCATCGATCCGCCGCGCCCGCGCGAGCAGCCCTCGCGCTTGCCGTACATCTCGGCCATGATCGAATTCATCGACACGCCGCGCAGCAGCGCGTGGCCGTGCTCGCGATAGGTGGCGACGACCGCGTCGTCCGGCGCGAGGTTCGGCAGCACGCCGGCGGCGACCGCCTCCTCGCCGATGTACAGGTGCAGGAAGCCGCGGATCCTGCCCGCGCCGTACAGCTCCGCGCAGCGCTCCTCGAGCCGGCGGATGCGCAGCATGTCGCGCACGCGCGCAAGGCAGAACTCGCGCGGGTACTGCCGCACGTCGGTCGTGAAGCGCCGCAGCTCGTCGACGCGCTGCGCAACGCTCATCCGCCCGCCTCCAGCGTCGAGGTGTCGCCCTCGGGCAGCCCCAGTTCGCGCGCGCGCAGGAGCCGGCGCATGATCTTGCCGCTGCGCGTGCGCGGCAGCGCGGTCGTGAAATCGATCTCCTTCGGCGCCACCGCGGGTCCCAGCCGCTTGCGCGCGTGGCCGAGCAGCTCCAGCCGCAGCGCTTCGCTCGCAACGAAGCCGGGCTTCAGCGCAACGAACGCCTTGACCGTTTCGCCGATCACCGCATCGGGCTTGCCGATCACGCCCGCTTCGGCGACCGCCGGGTGCTCGAGCAGTGCGCTTTCGACCTCGAACGGTCCGATCAGATGGCCGGCGCTCTTGATCACGTCGTCGGCGCGGCCGACGAACCAGAAGTAGCCGTCGGCGTCGCGGCGCACGAGGTCTTCGGTCAGATACAGGCGGCCGCGCGGCGAATCGACGAAGCAGCCGAGGTAGCGCTCCTCGTTGCCGAGATAGCCGCGGAACATCGACGGCCAGCCCGCGGCGAGCGCGAGCTCGCCTTCGACGTCGGGCGCATCGATCAGCTCGACGCCGACCGTGCGCTCGCCTTCCTTGCGCCGCCGCACGACGAACGCGTCCACGCCCGGCAGCGGCTTGCCCATCGAGCCCGGCTTGATGTCGAGCGCGGGCGTGTTGGCAATCATGATCCCGCCGGTTTCGGTCTGCCACCAGTTATCGTGGATCGGCAGCCCGAGGACCTCGTACCCCCACCAGACCGCTTCGGGGTTCAGCGGCTCGCCCACGCTGGCGACGAAGCGCAGCCGCTCGCAGCGATACGCGCGCGCCAGTTCGGCGCCGGCCTTCATCAGCATGCGCACCGCCGTCGGCGCCGTGTACCAGACGGTCACGCGCTCGTCGCGCAGGATGCGGTACCAGCGTTCGGCGTCGAACTCGGCCTCGTCGACGATCATCGTCACGCCGTGCACCAGCGGCGCAATCACGCCGTAGCTCATGCCGGTGACCCAGCCGGGGTCGGCGGTGCACCAGAACGTGTCGTCGTCATGCAGGTCGAGTGCGTAGCGGCCGGTCGCGTAGTGCGTGACGACCGCTTCGTGCACGTGCATCGCGCCCTTGGGCTGGCCCGTCGTGCCGCTGGTGAAGTGCAGCAGCGCCGGCTCGTCGGGCCGCGTGGCGACCGCATCGAAGCGTTCGCTCGCGGCGTCCAGCAGCGCGTCGAGGTCGTGCGTGCCTGCGGGCGCCGGTTCGCCGGCGTGATCGCCGGCGACCAGCACCGTCTGCAATGACTCGAGCTGCGTGCGGATCGGCGCGACCTTGCGCCCGTACAGAGCGCGCGTGGTGAGCAGCGCGCGACCGCGGCCGAGCCGGATGCGGGTGGCGATCGGCTCGGGGCCGAACGCGGAGAACAGCGGAGAGACGACCACGCCCGCCTTGAGCGCGCCGAGCACCGCGATGTACAGCTCCGGGATGCGCGGCGCGAGCAGGAACAGCACGTCGCCGCGCGCGATGCCCAGCTTCGCCAGCGCGTTGGCGAAGCGGCTCGAAAGCGCCGACAGATCGGCGTACGTGAAGTCGATCGAATCGCCGCCCGCGCCGAGCCAGCGCAGCGCGACCCGCTGAGCGCGCGTGCCGCGCGCGTGCCGCTCGACGGCCTCGTGCGCGATGTTCAGCGCGCCGCCGGCAAGCCCGTCGAGCTGCGCGCGCGCCTGCGCCCACGAGAACGACGCGCGCTCGCGCTCGAGGTCGAGCAGATGCGGCGTCGGCCGCAGCGCGCCGGGGTTCTTGCGGATGACGGGCGGTCGCATCGTTCTTGCCCGCCGGCGTCGGGTGCCGGGCCGGGCAGTCCGCGCCTAACTTATGCGTCGCGCCGGCGGGCGCATTGACACCCGTCAAGCGGCCGGCCGCGCCGCCGCGCTCAGTTGACGACGCGCCAGCTTCCGTCGGCCTGGCGGCATGCGGTGCCGACCACCTGCTCCTTTTTCCCGCCGATCATGGCGTCGATCGTGTATTCGCGGCACGGCCCTTGCGGGCTCTCGATCGTTCGCGTGGGTGTCACCGTATAGACGTTGCCGGTGTCCGGATTGCGCCACTGCGAGGGCACGCCGGTGCGCACCGTCTCCAGCGTGTGCGCGGTCTTGATACGGTCCTGCTCGTCCATCGAGCGCCCGACCGCGCCGCCGATCGCGGCGCCGACAAGGGTTCCGATGATCGTCGCGGTCGTGCGTCCATGGCCGCCGCCGACCTGCGAACCGAGTACGCCGCCGATGACCCCGCCGACGATCATCCCGGTCTGCTCCTGGGTCGGCGGCGAGGCGCAGCCGGCGAGCGCGATGAGGCTCGCGGCGACGACGCCGCGCGAGAGGGTGGCTGGCTTGCGCATGGTGGCCTCCGTTCGTTGCGCGGAGCCGCGAAGCCGCATCGGCGACGCGTCCGCCGAAACGTCGAATCCACCTTAGGCCGCGACGGCGGCCGCGGCTTGATGGCGGTCAAGCGCGCCGCTCGCGCGTGACGGAAAACCGCGAGTCGCCGGTGTCGTCTAGCGAGCCAGGAACTTCTCGACCAACCGCACCCAGAACGTCGCGCCGAGCGGGATCAGTTCGTCGTTGAAGTCGTACGACGCGTTGTGCAGCGTGCAGGGGCCGAGCCCGTGGCCGGCGGCGCGGTGCGCGCCGTCGCCGTTGCCGATGAACACGTACGCCCCGCGCTTCGCCTTCAGCATGTAGGCGAAGTCCTCCGAGCCCAGCGTCGGCTCGTAGTTGCGCTTGACGTTTGCGCTGCCCACGATGTCGTCCATCACGCTCGCGGCGAACTCGGCCTCGGCGGTATGGTTGATCGTCGGCGGATAGTTCCACTTGAACTCGACGTGCGCTTCGGCGCCGTGCGCCTCGGCGGTCAGTTGCGCGATGCGCTTCATCCGCTCCTCGATGTGCGCGGTCACCGCGTCGCTGAACGTGCGCACGGTGCCGGCGATCGTCGCCACGTCCGGCACCACGTTCGTCGCATCGCCCGCGTGGATCATCGTGATCGACAGCACCGCGGCATCGATCGGCTTCTTGCTGCGGGTGACGATGCCCTGCAGCCCCTGCGCGATCTGCACTGCGACGAACACCGGATCGACGCCGAGGTGCGGCAGCGCCGCGTGCGTGCCGCGGCCGACGACCTTGATCTCGAACTCGTTGCTCGAGGCCATCATCGGCCCGGGCGTGACGCCGAACTCGCCGACCGCAAGCCCCGGCCAGTTGTGCATGCCGAACACCGCGTCGCACGGAAACTTCTCGAACAGGCCGTCGTCGATCATGCGCTGCGCGCCGGCGCCGCCCTCCTCGGCCGGCTGGAAGATCAGCACGACGGTGCCGTCGAAGGGCTTCGTCTGTGCCAGGTAGCGGGCCGCGCCGAGCAGCATCGCCGTATGGCCGTCGTGCCCGCAGGCGTGCATCTTGTTCGGATAAGTGGACCGGTGCGCGAACTCGTTCGCTTCCTGGATCGGCAGCGCGTCCATGTCGGCGCGCAACCCGATCGCGCGCCTGGCGGTGCCGTTGCGGATCACGCCGACCACGCCGGTGCCGCCGAGCCCACGGTGCACCTCGATGCCCCATTCGGCGAGCTTGGCGGCGACCAGATCGGCCGTGCGCCGCTCCTCGAAGCGCAGCTCCGGATGCGCGTGGATGTCGCGGCGGATCGCCTGGATTTCGGAACGGAACTGGACGATGGGGTCGAGCAGGTTCATCGTGACATGGGCGAGTGAGTTCGGGCCGAAGCTTACGCAATGGCCGGCGGCCGCCGTCGTCGCATCCCTCGGCGCCGGCAAGGGTAAGTCGCACGCCGCGTCGACGGTGGCGCCGCGCCACCGATCGGAGCAAACTCGATCTGCGGCGCCGGCGCGTCCGGCGCGCCGCGCCGGCAATGCGATCAACCCTTTCAGGAGGCAGCCATGTCGATCGCTCCACGCCTGGCCCGTTACCTCGAACAGTGCGGCGCGCACTACGAGGTCTGCACCCACCCGCACAGCAGCACCAGCGCGCAGACCGCGCGCCTGGCGCATGTACCCGAGCATCAGCTCGCCAAGTCGGTGATCCTGGAGGACGAAACCGGCTGCGTGATGGCGGTCGTGCCGGCGGATTCGCGCGTGCGCATCGGCGAACTGGCGCGTTTGCTCGGCCGCCACGACCTGCATCTCGCGGACGAGCGGCGCATCGCGGAGCTGTTTGCCGACTGCGAAGTCGGCGCGGTGCCCGCGCTCGGCATGGCCTGGGGTGTGGAAACGGTCGTCGACGACGATCTCGACGAAAACGCCGAGGTCTACATCGAAGCCGGCGACCACGAGGCGCTGCTGCGCATGTCGGGCGAGCAGTTCAACGCGCTGATGCGCGACGCCCGGCGCGGGCGCTTCAGCCGGCCGGTCGCGCACTGACGGCGCGCGGGCCGCTTGCACAGGGTGGCCGGCCGGCGCGCGACCGGCCTCACCGCATTCGGAGAAATCCGCTTCGAACCGGACCGCCCCGCCCGCACGGGCGCGTCGCCGTGCGGGCGGTTGCTCGTCTCACTTCACCGGCAGGCGGAACGCGCGCGGCGCGCCGGGCTCGCGCTTGGGCAGTTCCACGCGCAGCACGCCGTCGCGACAGGTGGCGCGCGCGTCGTCGGCGCGCACGGCGACCGGCAACGGAATCACGCGGCGGAACGCGCCGTACGCGCACTGGCGCACGCGCCACTGGCCGCGGATGTCGTCGGACTCGTAGCGCTTCTCGCCGCTCACCACCAGGGTATCGCCGACGACCTGCAGATCGAGATCCTCGCGGCTCATCCCGGGGACTTCGACGCGCACCACCACGCGTCGATCGTCCTCGATGACGTCGCTCGCCAGCAGGCCCCAGACCGGGGCCGCGGGCGCTTCGTCGGCGCGCGCCGGCAGCGTCTGGCGCGTGCCGCCGCGAAAGCGCGTCAGCGCGTCGACGGCCTGTGCGCGCACGCGCCGCCAGCCGCCTTCGACCGATTCCCAGGCGTCGGTAAACGTTCGCTTCAGGGCGTCGATCGGGTTGCTCATGCGAACCTCCGCCGCCGTTGCTCAGGCGACCTTGACCTCGATGCGGCGCGGCTTGGCGTGCTCGACTTTCGGGATGCGCAGCTTGAGCACGCCGTCCTTGAACACCGCCTCGCTTCGTTCCGTGTCGAGTTCGCGGCTGAGCGTGAAGCTGCGCCGATAGCGCGGCGCCTGCACTTCCGCGAGCACGGCGTCCATGTTCTGCGGGGTGGCGATGGCGATCTCGCCTTCGATCGTCAGCGACTCGTTGTCGGTGCGCACCGTGAGCCTGTCCTTCGGCACGCCCGGCAGGTCCGCGTACAGGGTGATGCCCGCGTCGTCCTCGACGATGTCCACCGGCGGCAGCAGCACGGGGTTGTCGCGGCGCGCTTCGGCCGGCGCATTGTTCCTCGTTTCCGTCATGGCTCGCCTCCTGTCAGTTGATCGCGATGCGCCGCGGTTGCGCGTCGGCGCGGCGTTTGATCGAGATGTGCAGCAGCCCGTCGCGATACGTCGCGTCGACCTGCGCGGGATCGATGTCGTCGGGCAGCCCGATCACGCGCTTGAAGCCGCCGGCGATGCGCTCGTTGGCATAGACGTTGACCTTGTCGCCCGACGGCGGCAGGTCCGACGCGCGTTCGCCCTCGATGGTCAGCACGCCCTTGTGGATCTCGACCTTGATCTGCTTGGGATCCACGCCGGGTGCGAACGCGTATACCTCGACCGACGACGGCGTGTGCCCGATGTTCAACGCCGGAAAACCGCCGCGGCGGCCGGCGCGGATATTGACGGGCAGGCCGTCGAACAACTGCTGCATGTCGCGGCTCAGGCGATCGAGTTCGGCGAACAGATCGCCGGCCGGCGCAAAGAACGATGGAAACATTGGCCCTCCTTGTCGCATTGCCCAGAGCACGGTTCGACGGCGCGACCTGCGCCGTCGGGCGACCAGATGGTGGTCGGCGCTGGCGGCTTCAAGGGCGTCGTGCGCGCCGGCGCTTCACGGGCGTTTCCGACATTGCGTCCGCCGGGCCGGCGCCTGCGGGGGGCTCCTACAATGCACCGGTCCTCTGCCGGTTCCCCCGCCATGAACAAGCCGCACGAACCCACGTTGGCCGCGCCGTCGGCCGCCGCACTCGAAATGATCGACCGGCTCATCGAATTTCCGACCGTCAGCCGCGACTCGAACCTGGGGCTGATCGAGTTCGCGCGCGATTACCTCGCCGGACTCGGCGTCAGGCCGCACCTCGTCTACGACCGACACGAGAAGAAAGCGAATCTGTTCTGTTCGCTGGGCGATGAAGGCGCGATGAAAGCGGGCGGGCTAGTCCTGTCGGGCCACACCGACACGGTGCCGGTCGACGGCCAGGACTGGGCGAGCGATCCGTTCAGGGCTTCGCACCGCGACGGGCGCATCCACGGCCGCGGCAGCGCCGACATGAAGGGCTTCATCGCGATCGCGCTCGCCTGGGCGCCGCGCTTTCTCGCCGCGGCCGAGCGCACGCCGATCCATCTTTCGCTGACCTACGACGAGGAAACGACCTTCCTCGGCGTGCGCGGGCTGGTGGCCGATCTGGCCGAACGCGGCATCGAGCCGGCCGCCTGCATCATCGGCGAGCCGACCGACATGCAGGCGATCGTCGCGCACAAGGGCAAGCGCGACTTCTGCTGCCGCGTGCGCGGGCGCGAAGCGCATTCGGCGCTCGCGCCCACCGGTGTCAACGCGATCGAGTTCGCCGCGCGGCTGATCGCGTACATTCGCGCTGTGGCCGACCGCATGAGCCGCGGGGAACCGCGCGATGCGCGCTTCGGCGTTCCGTACACGACGCTGCAGACCGGAACGATCCGCGGCGGCATCGCCACCAACGTCGTTCCGCGCGACTGCGAGTTCACCTTCGAGATGCGCAACATCCCGACCACGCCGACCGACGCGCTGGTCGAGGAGATCGTCGGCTATGCGAAACGCGAGCTGCTGCCCGAGATGCGCCGCGTGGCGCCCGATGCCGACATCGCGTTCGAGCCGGGGCTCAATCTCCCCGCCTTCGGCATTGCGCCGGACGCGCCGGTCGTGCAGTTCGCGCAGCGGCTCGCGCGCACCGCGCATCTGGGTACCGGAGCCGTGAGCTTCGCCACCGAAGCGAGCATCTTCATGAACGCCGGCATCCCGACCGTCGTGCTCGGCCCCGGCTCGATCGAGCAGGCGCACAAGCCGGACGAATACATCAGCTACGCGCAGGTCGCCGCGTGCGAAGCCTTCTTCACGCGGCTCGCCGAAGCGCCGCTGCCGCGGCTGCGTTGACGATCCGCCGCCTCCGATGCCCGAGATCGTCCGCGCCGCCTGTCCGCACGACTGCCCGGACACCTGCGCGATGCTGGTCACCGTCGAGCAACGCGACGGCAGGCGCGTGGCGGTGAGAGTCGCCGGCGATCCCGAGCATCCGACGACCGCCGGCAGCCTGTGCACGAAGGTGAGCCGCTATCTCGAGCGCACCTATCACCCCGAGCGCGTGCTGCATCCGCTCAAGCGCGTCGGCCGCAAGGGCGAAGGGCGCTTCGCGCGCGTGAGCTGGGACGAGGCGCTCGACGACATCGCCGCGCGGCTCGCGCGGATCGCCGCGGTCGATCCGCAGCGCATCGTGCCATACTCGTACTGCGGGACGATGGGGCTCGTGCAGGGCGAGGCGATGGCGAGCCGCTTCTTTCACAAGCTCGGCGCCAGCCTGCTCGACCGCACGATCTGCGCGACCGCCGGCGGCGAGGCGCTGCACGCCACGCTCGGGCTGCGCGCCGGCACCGACGTCGAGCGGTTCGAGCACAGCCGGCTGATCGTCTTCTGGGGCACCAACGCGATCGCGTCGAACCTGCACCTGTGGAGCCGGGCGCAGCAGGCCAAGCGGCGCGGCGCGAAGCTCGTCGCGATCGACCCGTACCGCTCGCTGACCGCGGAGAAGTGCCATCAGCACGTCGCGCTGCTGCCCGGCACCGACGGTGCGCTCGCGCTCGGCATCGCGCACGTGCTGATCCGCGAAGGCTGGCTCGACCGCGATTACATCGAGCGCTACACGCTCGGGTTCGACGCGTTCGCCGAGCGCGCGCGCGCCTACGACCCGCGGCGCGTCGCGGCGATCTGCGGCATCGCGGCCGCCGAGGTCGAGCAGCTTGCGCACGACTACTGGCACCTGCGCCCGGCCGCGATCCGGCTGAACTACGGAATGCAGCGCTGCCGCGGCGGCGGCAACGCCGTGCGCGCGGTCGCCTGCCTGCCCGCGCTCGCCGGACACTGGCGCGATCCCGCGGGCGGGTTGCTGCTGTCGACGAGCGGCCTGTTCAACCTCGACGGCGAGCATCTGTTCCATCCCGAACTGCTCACGGGCCGCACGCCGCGCACGATCAACATGAGCACGATCGGCGACGCACTGCTCGCGGCGGATCCGCCGATCGACGCACTCGTCGTCTACAACAGCAACCCCGTGGCGGTGGCGCCGGAATCGAAAAAGGTCGCGGCCGGTTTCGCGCGCGAGGATCTGTTCACCGTCGTGCTCGAGCACTTCCTGACCGACACGGCCGACTACGCCGATTACGTGCTGCCGGCGACGACGCAGCTCGAACACGTCGACGTCGTCAAGCCGTACGGGCACCTGTACGTCGTCGCCAATAATCCGGCGATCGAGCCGCTCGGCGAGGCGCTGCCGAACACCGAGATCTTTCGCCGGCTCGCGGCACGAATGGGGTTCACCGAAGACTGCTTCCGCGAAAGCGACGAAGACATCGCCGCGCGCGCCTTCCGCAGGTGCGGCGCGACCGCGAACTACGACTGGGAAATCGCCAAGGCGCGTGGCTGGCAGCGGCTCGACGTGCCGGCGACCTACGCGCCCTTCGCCGAGGGCGGCTTCGCCACGCCCTCGGGCAAGTGCGAGTTCTACTCGCAGCGGCTCGCCGAGCAGGGGCTGGACCCGCTGCCCGATTACGTGCCGCCTTACGAGGGACCGACCGGCAACCCGCAGCTTGCCGCGCGCTATCCGCTGGCGATCATCTCGCCGCCGGCGCGCAACTTCCTGAATTCGACCTTCGTCAACGTCAGGAGCCTGCGCGACGCCGAGGGCGAACCGTCGCTCGAGATCCACCCGGACGACGCCGCCGCGCGCAGCATCGCCGACGGCGATCGCGTGCGGGTGTTCAACGACCGCGGCGAGTTCGAGCTCGCCGCGCGGGTCTCCGACCGCGCGCGGCGCGGTGTCGTCGTCGCGCTGTCGATCTGGTGGAAGAAGCTCGCGCGCGACGGACGCAACGCCAACGAGGTCACGAGCCAGCGGCTCACCGACCTGGGCCGGGCGCCGACCTTCTACGACTGCCTGGTCGAGGTCGAGCGCATCACGAGGCGCACATCCGCATGAGCCCGACGGCCCGCGGCTCGGGTGCGCTCGGCATGGCGTGGACGATCGCGCGCGTGGCCGGCATCGATATCCGCGTCCACGTCACGTTCCTGCTGCTGCTCGCCTGGTTCGCGCTGGTGTCGGCCGCGCAGACGCGCACGCTGGCCGGCGCGCTCGCGGGGGTGGCGTTCGTCGTGCTGGTGTTCGCCTGCGTGGTGCTGCACGAGCTGGGGCACGCGTTCGCGGCGCGCCGCTACGGCGTGCGCACGCGCGACATCACGCTGCTGCCGATCGGCGGCGTGGCGCGCCTGCAGCGCATGCCGACCTCGCCGCGCGCCGAAATCGTGATCGCGCTGGCGGGCCCGGCGGTCAACCTGGCGATCGCGCTCGCGCTGGCGGCGGCGCTGTCGGCCGCGGACGTGCGGCCAGCGCTGCCGCCCGAGGGCGAGGCGTCTCTGCTGCAGAGCCTGTTCGCGGTTAATCTGATGCTCGCGCTGTTCAATCTCGTGCCGGCATTTCCGATGGACGGCGGGCGCGTGCTGCGCGCCGCGTTGGCGCTGCGGATGGGATCGCTGCGCGCGACGACGACGGCCGCGCGCATCGGCCAGGCGATCGCGGTCGTCTTCGCGGTGGTCGGCGTGTTCGTCAATCCGCTGCTCGTGCTGATCGGGATCTTCGTCTGGTTCGGTGCGGCGATGGAGGCGGCCGATGCGCGACTGCGCGCCGCGCTGGGCAACGTGCCGCTCGCGAACGTGCTGATCCGCGACTTCCGCGCGCTTGCGCCGGACGATCCGCTGACGCGCGCCGTCGAGCTGACGCTCGCCGGAACGCAGAAGGACTTCCCGGTACTGGACGACGGACGGCTGGTCGGCCTGCTCACGCAGCGTGCGCTGCTGGAGGCGCTGCGCGCCCGCGGCGACACGGCCGCGGTGGAGGAGGCGATGCGGCGAGCCTTTGCGCGCGCCGCGCTGCGCGATTCGCTCGACGACGTCTGGCGTGCGCTGAGGGACGGCGACGAACACCTGGTTCCGGTGCTCGACGGCGACAGGCTCGTGGGGCTGGTCGACGTCGACAATCTCGTCGAGCTCGCGCGCATCCGCGCCGCGCTCGACCGCCGCGCGTCTTGACGCGCGTCAAGCGCCGCCGGTGCGCCCGGGACAGCATCGTCGCGTGGAAGACGCCGCGATGGAATCGACCCAAGCGCTGCAGCGACACGCGCGGCTTGCCGCCGCGCTGCGCGCGGCGCTCGGCGGAGCCGCGGTCGAAACGATCGAGACGCACATCTCGACCGTGCTGCTCGCCGGACACTTCGCCTACAAGCTGAAGAAGCCGGTCGACCTGGGCTTTCTCGACTTCACGACGCTCGCCGCGCGCCGGCGCTTCTGCGAGCAGGAACTGCGGCTGAACCGCCGCACGGCGCCGCAGCTCTACCTCGACGTGCTCCCGATCACCGGAACGGTCGATGCGCCGCGCCTGGGCGGCGCGGGCGAGCCGATCGACTGGGCGGTGCGCATGCGCCGCTTCGCCGCCGAGGATCTGCTCGACGCACGCGCGCGCGCCGGCCGCCTCGATGCCGCCTGCGTCGACCGGCTCGCCGCGGCGATCGCCGCCTTCCACATGGATGCGCCGCGCGTCGATGCGGCGAGCGCGCTCGGTTCGGCCGGCACGGTCGCGCGCTGGATGCTCGACAACGTCGAGGGTCTGCGCAGCCACGCGCGAGCGAGCGTCGATCGAGAGCGCATCGACGCGCTCGCCGACTGGACCCGGCGCGAGCTCGAGCGGCACGCGCCGCTGCTGCAGCAGCGTCTGCATGACGGTTTCATTCGCGAATGCCACGGCGACCTGCACCTCGGCAACATCGTGCTGGTCGACGGCGCCCCGGTGCCGTTCGACTGCATCGAATTCAACGACGAGCTGCGCTGCATCGACGTGCTGAGCGATCTGGCGTTCACCGTGATGGATCTGCTCGACCGCGGCGAGCCGCGGCTCGCCTGGCGGCTGTTCAGCGCGTACCTGGAGAAGACCGGCGACTACGGCGGCGTCGCGCTCGCGCGCCTGTACCTCGTCTATCGCGCGCTGGTGCGCGCCAAGGTCGCGCTGATCCGCGCGCAGCAGCCGGCGCTGGCGCCCGCGCTGCGCGTGCACCAGCACGGCGATTTCGCCGCTCACCTCGCGCTCGCCGAAAGGCTCGCGCAGCCCGGCCTCCCGTTGCTGGTCGCGATGCACGGACTGTCCGGCTCGGGCAAAACCTTCGTCGCGCAGCAACTGCTCGAGCGGCTGGGGGCGGTGCGCGTGCGCTCCGACGTCGAGCGCAAGCGGATGTTCGCGCTGGCGCCGACCGCGCGCGTCGATGCCGAACTGGGCGCCGAACTGTACGGCGCCGAAGCCACGCGCGCGACCTACGACCGCCTGACTGCGGCCGCGCGCGCGATCGTCGACGGCGGCTTCGCGGCGATCGTCGACGCGGCGTTTCTGAAGCGCGCCGAACGCGACGCGTTCGCCGCGCTGGCGCGCTCGCTCGGGGTACGCTTCACGCTGGTGGCCTGCGAAGCGCCGGAGAGGGTGCTGCGCGAGCGCGTCGCTGCGCGCGCCGCCGCCGATCGCGACGCATCGGACGCAACGCTCGACGTGCTCGAGCGTCAGATCGCCTGGCGCGAGTGCCTGCGGGACGACGAACGCGCGTTGCGCATCGATACCGACGCACCGCACAACGAAGTGGCGCGGCGTTGCGACGCGCTGGCCGACGCGATTGCCGCTGCACAATGATGGGGATGACGCACGCGACGGGACGCGGCACGCTTGACGGTCATCAAGCGCGCCCCGGAGCGCGCGTCCATGCTCGGCGGGGACCGAGGATCGCACGTCGCAGCCTGCGCGATGCCGCGCAGTTCCGCCTCCGCCGCGTCCCGTTCGACGTCACTGCACGACAGGAGGTCACGATGGCCCATGGGCACTGGATCCTGGTCGCCAACGGCTCGCGCGCGATCTGCTACAGCCGCGATCCGCGCAAGGCGAACTGGACGCTCGTTCGCGAAGCCGAGTTCGAACACGCCGCGAGCCGGATGAAGGGCTCGGAGCTGGTCGCCGACCGTCCGGGCGGCGTGCGCGGCCATGGCAACGACAGCACGAAGCTCGTGCCGCGCACGGATCCGCGCCGCAACGAGGTCGAACAGTTCGCACGCGAGCTGGGCGCGCATCTCGCGGACGCGCTGAAAGCGGGCCGCTACGAGAAATTGACGCTGGTGGCATCGAACCCGTTTCTCGGCATGCTGGCCGCGAATCTGCCGGCCGGCGTGCGCCGCTGCGTCGACGCGCAACTTGCGCACGACTACACGCAGCTCGCGCCGCGGCAGTTGCAGGCGCGGCTGAAGGAACAACTCGGCACACCCCAATGAACGAAGCACACCCGCTCGCGCCGCTGCCGGCGGCGAAACTGGCGCGCCGCGCCGACCTGTCGGCGATCGCGTTCGAGTCGACCGCCGAGCTGGCGCCGATCGAGCTGCCGGTCGGGCAGGAACGCGCGCTCGACGCCGTGCGCTTCGGCACGCGCATCGAGCACGCCGGCTTCAACCTGTTCGTCATCGGTTCGCCCGGCAGCGACATGGACCGGACGGTCAAGGCGATGCTGGAAGCCAAGGCGCGCGAAGAGCCGGTGCCGCCCGACTGGGTGTACGTGCATAACTTCGCCGCGCCGCAGAAGCCGCGTGCGATGCGGCTTCCGCCCGGGCGCGGACCGCAGTTTCGCGACGCGATCCGCGACCTGATCAAGGATCTCGAGGTCGCGCTGCCGGCGGCCTTCGAGTCGCAGGATTACCAGGCGCGGCGCGGGGCGATCGACGAGTCGTTCCGGCGCAGGCAGGAGGAGGCGTTCGGCGCGCTGACCCGCGAGGCGGCCGAGCGCTCGGTCGCGGTGGTGCGCACGCCGTTCGGCTTCGGCATCGCGCCGCTGAAGGACGGCGAGGTGCTCAAGCCGGAACTGTTCAACGCGCTGCCCGAAGAGGAGCGCGCGCGTGTACAGGCCACGCTGCAGGAGTTCGAAAAGCGGCTCGAGGAGATCCTGCACTCGATTCCGCGCTGGGACAAACAGCGTCGCGACGAGATCCGCACGCTGAACCGCGACACCGCGCGCTTCGCGGTCGGGCACTCGATCGACGAGACCAAGACCCGCTTCACCGACCTGCCGCAGGTGCTCGAGCATCTGGAGGCGATGCGTGCCGACCTGCTCGACAACGTCGGCGCTTTCATCACGCCGGCGCAGACGGGCGACGGCGAAGGCGAAGAGGAATGGGCCACGACCGGCCCGCTCGACCGCTACGAGGTCAACGTGCTGGTCACGCATCCGGCCGATGCGCCGGGTGCACCGGTGGTCGAGGAACTGCACCCGACGCTCGGCAACCTGGTCGGCCGCATCGAGCACGAGTGGCACCGCGGCGTGATGGTGACCAGCTTCCGACGCCTCAAGCCCGGCGCGCTGCACCAGGCCAACGGCGGCTACCTGCTGCTGGACGTGCGCAGCGTGCTGATCGAGCCTTTCAGTTGGCTCGCGCTCAAGCGCGCGTTGCGCTCGCAGCAGATCAGGATCGAGCGCGTCGACGACCTGCTCGGACTGACCACCACCGTCTCGCTCGAACCCGACGCGATCCCGCTCGACGTCAAGGTGGTTCTGCACGGCGAGCGGCTGCTGTATTACCTGCTGGCCGAATACGATCCCGAGCTGGCCGAGCACTTCAAGGTGCTCGCCGACTTCGAGGACTCGTTCGACCGCGGCGCCGCGAACGAAGCGGCGTACGCGCGGCTCGTCGCGGCGATCGCGCGGCAGGCGAAGCTGCGCCCCTTCGACCGCGCCGCGGTCGAGCGCGTGATCGAGCGTGCCAGCCGCCTCGCCGAGGACGCCGCGAAACTCAGTCTGCGTGTCGACCCGCTGCGCGATCTGCTCGCCGAGTCCGATTTCTGGGCGGGCGAGGCGGGCCGCGCGGTGGTCGGCGCCGCCGACGTCGAACGCGCCATCGCCGAGCAGATCCGTCGCGCGAGCCGCCTGCGCGAACGGATGCTCGAGTCCACATTGCGCGAGATCGCGCTGATCGACACGTCCGGCCGACGCGTCGGACAGGTCAACGGCTTGTCGGTGCTCGAATTGGGCGGCTACGCGTTCGGCCGGCCGAGCCGCATCAGCGCGCGCGTGCGACCGGGCGCCGGCAAGCTCGTCGACATCGAGCGCGAAGTCGCGCTCGGCGGACCGATCCATGCCAAAGGCGTGCTGATCCTCGCCGGCTTCCTAGGCGGGCGCTACGCGCTGGACGTGCCGCTGTCGCTGCACGCGAGCCTCGTGTTCGAACAGTCCTACGGCGGCGTCGAGGGCGACAGTGCGTCGACGGCCGAGTTGTGCGCACTGCTGTCGGCGCTCGCGGAGTTGCCGTTGCGGCAGGATCTGGCGCTGACCGGCTCGGTCAATCAGGCCGGCGAAGTGCAGGCCATCGGCGGCGTCAACGAGAAGATCGAGGGTTTCTTCGACCTGTGCGCCGCGCGCGGGCTGACCGGCACGCAGGGCGTGCTGATTCCGGCGTCGAACGTCCAGCATCTGATGCTGCGCGCGGATGTCGTGGCCGCCTGCGAACAGGGCCGCTTCGCGGTCTGGCCGATCCGCAACGTCGACGAAGCGATCGCTCTGCTGACCGGCGTGGCGGCGGGCGAGCGCGCGGCCGACGGCGCGTTCCCCCCGGGCACGGTCAACGCGCGGGTTGAAGCGCGGCTGCGCGAGTTCGCGCGCGTGCGGCCTCTGCCGCGCTCCGACGAGACCGTGTCATGAGCCTGCGCGAAAGCCGCCGATGACCGCCACGCGCATCGCGTTCCGCCGCGTCGTCCTGAGCCTGGCCCCCGGCGACGCGCCCGGCCCCGCAGTCGAGGCGGCGGCGGCGCTGGCGCGCTGGCTCGATGCGACGCTGCTTGCGCTCTTCGTCGAGAACGCGGCCCTGTACGACTATGCGCGGCTGCCGTTCGCGCGCGAGATCGGCGCGGGAGCGGCCTGGCGACCGCTCGCGCCGGAGCGCCTGCTCGACGACTACCTGGCGATGGCGGCGGCGATGGGCAGGCGCGTGCGCGCGATCGCCGAACGTGCCGGCGTGCCCTGCGAGTTCGAAATCCTGCGCGGCGATCCGGCCGAGCCGCTCGCGCGCGCGGCAGCCGACGATCTGCTCGCACTGCTGGAACCGGCCGAGCCGCTCGCGCATCCGTTCGTGCCGCGCGCGGTGTCCGGCGCGGGGCAGCTCATCCTGCCGCGGCGGCTGCGACGCGTACGCGGTCCGGTGGCGGTCGTCGCCACACGGCCCGACGAGGCCGCGCAGACGGTGGCCGCGCGAATCGCCGCCGCCGCGGGCGAGGCGCTGATCGCGCTCGAGGCCGGGCACGATGCGGCGCGCGGACTGCCGGCGAACGCGCGCCGCATCCGCTGCGCGCCGACCGCGCGCGGCGCGGCGGTCGCCCTGCAGGCCACGCGAGAGAGCCTGATCGTCGTTCCGCGCGACGTTCTCGCCATTTCGAAGGGCGACGTGACAACCGAGTCGAAGCGGCCGGCCGACGAAGCCGCGCTCGCCGACTGGATCCGGCTCGCCGCCGAGCGCGGTGTGCCGCTGCTCATCGTCGACGGGAACTGACCGACCTGCGCACCGCTTCGTGAGCCGGCGCCGCGGGCGTCAATGGTCCTCGATGTGCGTGCGCGACTCCTCGGCGGGCAAACCCGTTTCGGGGTCGATCCAGTCGGCGATGCCGATTTCGGCCTCGGCTTCCTCGCGGGTCTCGTCGGGCGCGAGTTCGTCGTCTTCGGTCGCGCGCAAGTCGGCCAGGGCATCGGCCGCCGTCGCGAACGGGCCGACCTCGCGCCGACCTTCGTCGGCAAGCCAGTAGAACCCGTCGGGCCGCGCAACGATGCGCGCATCATCGGTTTCGATCGGCGGGGTGGTGACCATCAGCGTTCTCCTTGGTCTGCCGGCATCTAGGCATTACCGTACGCGCGGTGCGCAGCGCGGGTTTGATCACCGTTAACCCGGACCGTTCGTCGGGGGATTCGGCGGTGGCGCGGTCTGGCACGCGGCGTCCGGGCTCGCTGGCGTGGCACGAGCGCGCGCCGGCTTGACCGGCGTCACGACGGCCGCCGGGCTTCGTGCCAGTGTTTGAGCGTACGGGAAGGGTCAGTGCAGCAGCACGGGCACGCCGAGCGGGGGCGGTGTCGCCTCGTCGTCGCGTTCGGGCATCCTCGGAGCGACGACGATTCCGGCAGCGAGCCGGTCGGCGAGCGGCTCAGCCGCAGCGCCGTGCAGCATCCACAGACGCGAGGTGATCGGGTCGAGCCGTCGAGCCAGTTCGGCTGCTTGAATGTCGCGCAAGATACTCGTTCCCATGGCTTCCTCCCGACGCACGTGCACTGTAGTGTCGGACGGATTCCTACAAGCCGGGATAAGGCCCGGCTTTGGCGGCGAATTCCGCGTCGGGCAGCCGAGCCGAAAAGCGAACCGCCCTCGGCGATCGCGCCGATGCGGCGTAGCCGGTACGCCTCGGTGCGCAGCAGACTGAGTTGAAGGCCGTGAAGCGGGCGGGCGCCGATGAACGCGAATTCCAGCGCAGCGAGGGCCTCACGCGCGCGACGCGGTGCCGACCCGCGCCCCCGGATCGAGTCGCCGCCGGCACCCCTGATCCCTTTCGTCGACCCGCTGTACGCCGCGCACGCCGGCTGGGAAACCTGGCTGGGCGGCCGGCTGCCCGCCGAGGAGATCGCCGCGCGGCGCGACGCGCGGCTGCGCGCGACGATCGAATTCGCGCGCGCCCATTCGCCTTACTACCGGGCGCTGTATCGCGACTTGCCGCCCGTGGGCGCGGTCGCGCTCGACCGGCTTCCGGTCGTGCACAAGCGCGCGCTGATGGAGCGCTTCGACGAGGTCGTCACGGACCCGGCGGTCACCCGCGCTCGCGTGCTGCGCTTCGTCGCAGATCCGCGCCGTATCGGCCGGCCCTTCCTCGGTCGCTACGCGGTATGGAGCAGTTCCGGAACGCTCGGCGAGCCGGGCTACTTCGTTCACGACGGGCACGCGCTTGCCGTGTACGACGCGCTCGAGCTGCTGCGTTTTCGCGCCGCCAACGCCGCGGCCGCAGCCGCCGCCGCGTGGGTGCCGACGCAGCGATACGCGCTGGTGGCGGCGATCGACGGGCACTTCGCCGGCATCGCCACGCTGCGGCGGCTCGTCCTGCTGTATCCGTGGCTCGCTTCGACGACGCGAGCGTTTTCGCTGCTGCAGCCGCTCGCCCGGCTCGTGGCCGAGCTGAACGACTACCAGCCGGCGCTGCTCGCGACCTATCCGACCGCCGCCGAAATGCTGGCCGACGAGCAGGAGGCCGGCCGGCTACGGCTTGCGCTGCGCGAGATCTGGACCGGCGGCGAGTGCCTGCCGCCGCCCGTGCGGGCGCGGCTCGCCCGCGTGTTCGGCTGCACGGTGCGCAGCGGTTACGGCGCCTCGGAGTTCCTGTCGATCGGCTGGGAGTGCACGCACGGGCGGTTGCATCTGAATGCCGACTGGGTCGTGCTGGAACCGGTCGACGCGCGACTTCGCCCGGTGCCGCCCGGTGTGCCTTCGCATACGGTGCTGCTGACCAACCTCGTCAACCGCGTGCAGCCTCTGATCCGCTACGCGCTGGGCGATTCGGTGACGCTCGACCGCGACCCCTGCCCGTGCGGCTGCGCGCTGCCATCGATGACCGTCGAGGGGCGGCACGACGACGTGCTCGTCTATCCGCGCGCCGACGGTACCCCGGTCAGGCTGCTGCCGCTCGTGCTATGCACGGTGATGGAGGACGAGGCGGGCGTTCACGACTTCCAGCTCGTCCAGTCGGACGCCGGCGCGCTCGGCGTTCGCCTGGGCGGCGGCGAACGCGGATGCCGTGCGCGCGTGCAGCACGCGCTGCGCGCGCACCTCGATGCGCTGGGGCTCGGCCACGTGCGCGTGTCGATCGAGCGCGCCCGCCCGCAGCGCGAGGGCGGCAGCGGCAAGCTGCGCCGCGTGCAGGCGCTGCGCGCGCCCGCCTGAACGAAGCCGCCCGCGTGCGGCAGAATCGGCGCCGTGCTCTCCCGGCTTCGCAAGCTGATGCCCACGACGAACCTCGGCCGCGCATGCGCGGCGCTCGCGCTGGCCGCGCTGGCGGCGGCCGGCGCCGGCTGCAGCACGGTCGGCTACTACGCACAGGCCGCGCACGGGCACCTGTCGCTGCTCGCGGCCGCACGACCGATCGACGACTGGCTCGCCGACCCGGCGACACCGACCTCGCTCAAGCAGCGGCTCGAGCGCGCGCGGGCGATCCGCGCATTTGCATCGAGCGAGCTGGGGTTGCCCGACAACCGCAGCTACACCGCGTATGCCGACCTGAAGCGGCCGGCCGCGGTGTGGAACGTGTTCGCCGCGCCCGAGCTGTCGCTGCGGCTGAAGACTTGGTGCTACCCCCTGTTCGGCTGCGCGTCGTATCGCGGCTACTTCGACCGCGCAGATGCGCAGGCGCTGGCGGCTGCATTGCACGCCGACGGCTACGACGTCCACGTCGCGCCGGTGCCGGCGTATTCGACGCTCGGCTGGATGGACTGGTTGGGCGGCGACCCGCTGCTCAGCACCTTCATCGGCTATCCCGACGGCGAACTCGCGCGGATGATCTTCCACGAGCTCGCGCATCAGGTCGTCTACGTGAAGGACGATACGGTGTTCAACGAGAGCTTTGCCACCGCGGTCGAGCGCGTCGGCGTACGCCGCTGGCTGGCCGCGCACGGCGACGACGCGCTGCGCGCGGACTACGCGCGCTTCGAGGCGCGGCGCGCGCACTTCGTCGGGCTGCTGCTCGCGTACCGGCGCCGGCTCGACGAGGCCTACGCGCACGGAACCGACGCGGAGAAGCGCGAGCGCAAGCGTGCGATCTTCGCCGACCTGCAGCGCGAATACGCGCGCCTGAAGGAAACGCGCTGGGGCGGCTGGGCCGGCTACGATCGCTTCTTCGCGCAGACGGTCGGCAACGCGCATCTGGCCGCGGTCGGGGCCTACAACGATCTGGTCCCGGCGTTCGAGGCGCTGCTCGAGCGGCAGGGCGGCGACCTGCGCCGCTTCTACGCCGAGGCGAGGCGGCTGGCCGCGCTGCCCAGGACCGAACGCGAAGCCGAGCTGCGCGCGCTGGCCGCGACGGCCCCCGGCGCGGCGCGCGGTTGACCGCAGCGCCCGGGCGCGCGAACTTGGGGTTTACGCGAAGCGCGCCGCGCCCGGCGCGTGCCGCGGGTCCGGGGCGCGGACCGCGGGCTATCATCGGCGCGCCCGCCAGGGGACGCGCGGACGGAAGACATAACGAGGAAGGAGACATCGATGGGAGCCAACGACCGCTTCTGGTTGAAGCACTATCCGCCGGGCGTGCCCGCCGACATCGACTACAACCAGTACAAGTCGCTCGTGCAGTTGCTCGACGAGGCGTTCAAGAAGTACAGCGCGCTACCGGCCTACACGTGCATGGGCGCCACGCTGACCTACCGTCAGCTCGACGAGCAGTCGGCCGCGGTCGGCGCGTGGCTGCAGAGCAAGGGCTTCGGCAAGGGCAAGCGCGTGGCGATCATGCTGCCCAACGTCCTGCAGTACCCGGTCGTGCTCGCCGGCGTGTTGCGCGCGGGCTGCACGGTGGTCAACGTCAATCCGCTCTACACGGCGCGGGAGCTGGAGCATCAACTGAAGGACTCGGGCGCGGACGCGATCTTCATCCTCGAGAATTTCGCCACCACGCTGCAGCAGGTGCTCGACAAGGTGCCGACCAAGACGGTGGTCGTCTGCGCGATGGGCGACATGCTCGGTTTCGTCAAGGGTCTGATCGTCAACTTCGTCGTGCGCAACGTGAAGAAGATGGTGCCCGAGTACTCGCTGCCGAGCGCGCAGCGCTTCCTCGAGGTGCTCGCCGAGGGCCACCGCATGACGCTCAAGCCGGTCGAGGTCGGCCACGACGACGTTGCCTTCCTGCAGTACACCGGCGGCACGACCGGCGTGAGCAAGGGTGCGACGCTGCTCCATCGCAACATCATCGCCAACATGCTGCAGTGCGAGGCGTGGCACCAGCCGGCGCTGAAGAAGCTCAAGCCCGGCGAATACCCGCTGACCGTGACGGCGCTGCCCCTGTATCACATCTTCGCGCTGACGGTGTGCGCGATGATGTCGATGCGCATCGGCGGCCAATGCCTGCTGATTCCGAACCCGCGCGACATCCCCGGCTTCGTCAAGGAGCTGTCCAAGTACAAGTTCCACGTCTTCCCGGCGGTCAATACGCTGTTCAACGCGCTGCTGAACAACGAGGACTTCAAGAAGCTCGACTTCTCGCGGCTCATCCTGACCGCCGGCGGCGGCATGGCGGTGCAGGAAGCGGTCGCGCAGCGCTGGCTGAAGGTGACCGGCTGCCCGATCGCGGAAGGCTACGGACTATCGGAGACGTCGCCGGTGGCCACCGCGAACCGCTCGGACACCGACAAGTTCACCGGAACGATCGGGCTGCCGGTGCCGTCGACCGAGATCGCGATCCTCGACGACGCCGGCAACAAGCTGCCGGTGGGCAGCACCGGCGAGATCGCGATCCGCGGGCCGCAGGTGATGGCGGGCTACTGGAACCGCCCGGACGAGACCGCGAAGGTGATGACGCCCGACGGCTTCTTCCGCACCGGCGACATCGGCGTCATGGACGCCGAGGGCTACACCAGGATCGTCGATCGCAAGAAGGACATGATCCTGGTGTCGGGCTTCAACGTGTACCCGAACGAGATCGAAGGCGTGGTGGCGATGCATCCGGGCGTGCTCGAGTGCGCGGCCGTCGGTGTGCCCGACGAGCACTCGGGCGAGGCGGTCAAGCTGTTCGTCGTCAAAAAAGACCCGGCGCTGACCGAGCGCGACCTGCAGGAGTTCTGCAAGGAACACCTGACCGGCTACAAGAAGCCCAAGTACATCGAGTTCCGCACCGACCTGCCGAAGACCAACGTCGGCAAGATCCTGCGGCGCGAGCTGCGCGACCAGAAGAAGGCCGCGTAGGCGTTTGCGCCGGTGCATGAGCGCCGCCGATCCTCCGGGTCGGCGGCGTTTTTTTCTTGCGCATCGCGCTACAGTTGCGTCCAACGCGCGCTGCGCAGACGAGGTCGAACATGAAGAAGTTCGCAAACAAGGGTGGCGCGGCGCGCGGTGCGCGCGACGATCGGTTGCCGCGCAAACCCTTCCGTCGCGACGATACGGGCGGCGCCACGCGCACCCGGCCACCGCAGCCGCCGCGCGAAGCCTGGGGCGACCCGTACCAGCGTGCGCAGCGGCCGAAGCCCGCGCGCGGCGAGGACAGCCGGGCGCGCGGCGTCACGGTGACGCTCGATGCGGACGTGGCGCGCGTGTTCCGCGGCGACGCTTCGGTCAACAAAGCGCTGCGGCTCGTGATCCAGTTGATGGAAGTCGCCGCGCCGCGGCCGCGGCCGGGCGGCGAGCGCGGCGGCGCCGAGCAGCCGCGCAGGCCGGGCGGCTACCGGGGCAGCGCCGAAGCGCGCGGGTTCGTTCGCAAGCCGCGCTTCGACGAGAGCGAAGAGTGAGGCGATGAACGCCACCGGGCTCGGCCGTATCGGCCAGATCGCGCTGCACGTGTCGGACACCGACCGCGCCGAGCGCTTCTATCGCGACACGCTGGGACTCGCGCCGCTGTTCCGCTTCGGCGACCTGGTGTTCCTCGATCGCGCGGGCGTGCGCCTGATGCTCGACGGCGGCCACGAGCCGCGCGGCGCGGGGCACGCGGCGTTCTGTATCTATCTGAGGGTCGAAAGCATCGAGGCCACGGCCGCCGCACTGAAGTCCGACGGCGTGCACTTCTAGCGGCCGCCGCACCTCGTCGCGAGGATGCCCGATCACGAACTGTGGATGGCTTTCTTCAGGGATCCCGACAACAACCTGCTCGCGCTGATGGAGGAGCGCAGACCGGCTGCTGCGGCTTGATCGAGTGAATACGCTGCGCATCGCGACGATCAACTGTCTGAACCTCGCGCTCGCCGGGCGGCGGATCTACGACGGCTTCGCGCCGTACGCGCCCGACGAGTACATCGCGAAGACGCAGTGGCTCGCCATGCTGCTCGACCGGCTCGCGGCCGACTTCGTGCTGGTTCAGGAGGTCTTCCACGAGCAGGCGCTGTCGGACGTGGTTCGGCAGACGGCGAGCCGCGGGCGTGCTTTCGGCTTCGCCGTGCCGCTGGCCGACGAGAACAATACGAAGCCGCGGCTCGGACTGATCTGGCGGCAGCCGTGGCAGCCGCGCGTCGAGTCGATCGCCGATCTGCCGCCGGGCTGCGCGGTGCCGGTGCCCGAGCGCGGCGAACACGCGCAGTTCTCGCGGCCGCTGCTGCGCGCGACGGTGCCGTTGGGCAACGGCGCCGCGCTGACGCTGCTGAACGTGCATCTAAAGTCGCGCCGCCCGGAATACGTCGCCGGCGAGGACCGCGACGATCCGAACGCCGAGGCGCGCGCACAGCTTCGCTCGCTGATCATGCGCGGCGCCGAGGCTGCGGCGGTGCGGCGGCTGGTCGTCGAAGCGACGCGCGGTTCGCGCGCGCCGCTTGTGGTCGCCGGCGATTTCAACGACGCGCCGGGCGCGGTGACCACGCAGATCGTCGCGGATACCTCGTGGAAGCCCGAGGATCGTCCGCAGCGCGACTGCATGCTGTTCGACGCGCTCGACGTCGTGCGTCGGCCCGCGCCCGGACGCGGGCGCGACGTGGCCTACACGATCCTGCACGGCGGCGAGCCCGAGCGGATCGACCACGTGCTGGTGTCCGAGGAATTCGTCGAGCAGTCGAAGCGCGCGATCGGCCATGTCGCGGCGGTCGAGATCCTCGCCGACCATCTGATCGAGCGCCGCCGCGCCGCGGGCGCCGACCCAAATGGGACGGACTTGAGTCGCATCTATCCGGATCACGCTGCCGTGTGCGTCTCTATAGTGCTCGACGGCCCATGACGGCCGCGCCGCCTTCGCGCGGCGCTTCACGCGAGGGAGGAATCGACGATGCAAACACGCATGCGCGCGGCGCTCGCCGCGGTGCTCGCCGCGGCTGCCGCCCCGGCGGCGGCGCAAACGATCGCCGCGAAGGGCGGCACGACGGGGCTGGGCGCGGAGATCGCCGTGCCGCTGACGGAGCGCTTAGCGGCGCGTCTGTGGGCAAACGGGGGATCGCTGTCGCTCGATCGAACCGAATCGGGCATCCGCTACGATGCCAAGCTCAAGTTCGGAACTGCGTTCGCGCTCGCGGACCTGCACCCGTTCGCGGGGAGCTTCCGCATCTCGGCGGGTGTGGTCTACAACGACAACCGTTTCGATCTCACCGGCCGCGGCGACGGCAGCACGATCGAGATCAACGGCGTGCCCTACAACTCGGCCGATGTCGGCACGCTCGACGGTCGCGTGAGCTTCGACAAGACGAGCCCCTACCTGGGCATCGGCTGGGGTTCGGCGCCGCGCGGCGCGCCGGGTTTCGGCGCGACGGTCGACCTCGGCGTGATGTTCCAGAGAACGCGCGCCAGCCTGACGGGCACGTGCGGGCCTTCGCTGCCCGCGCCCGCCTGCAGCCAGCTTCAGAACGACCTGCACGCCGAGGAAGTTCAGTTCCGCGACGCCGTCGACGACTTCAAGGCGTATCCGGTGCTGTCGCTCGGTCTGTCGTACCGGTTCTGAGCGGCGTGCCCGCCGGACATCCGGCGCGCGGCTTCGCGCGTACTCGCCTGGTCTGATCCGTCCGCTCCGATCCATGCGCAAGTCCACCGTGTGCGCCGGCGTGCTCCTTGCGCTGGCCGCGTCGCCGGCGACGCGCTGAAGGAAACCGGCTGGTGGGTCCAGCCGGGGTGCGGCGTCGGCTTTCGTACGCAATTGGCCGCGGGCGGCGGGCCTTCCAGGGTGGAATCCGACCGGTTCACCGCGGCGGCCTTGTCAGGCAAGACCTGGCTGCGCGAACTCGGCGACGACCGGACGGGCGTCACGCTCGCCTATTCGATCGGCGGCGCCAAGGCGCCGGGCGGAAGCTTCAAGCACGACAGCACGGCGTTGGCGGCCGTCGTGTCGTCGCCGGTGGCGAAGGCTCTGCTGTTGCACGCCAATCTGGGCTGGAGCCACTCGCAGGCCGAACGGCTGAACTCGACGACCTGGGCGCTTGCGCTCGAAAGAACCGGCGACAACGGTCTGGACGTCGGTGCGGAGATCTACGGCGGCGATCGCGCAGCCGCCTGGCTAGGCGTCGGCGCGCGCTACGCGCCGCGCCCGCAGAAGCTGTTCGTCGACTTTTCGTGGGCCGTTCAGACGAACAGTGCCCGCGCGAAGCTCGTCACGGTCGGGCTGAAGCTCGCCTTCTGACGGCGGACGAGCGCCGCAACAGCGCTGGCGCCGCCGCGAAAAGTCTCGCGCGCGCTCAGCCTGCCGCGATCGCGCCCGGCGGATCGGCGGGGCGCTCGATCAGGGCCTGGCGCAGGCAACGGTAGATGGTCGTCGCTTCGAGGCGCAAGCCGTCGCGGCCTTTCAGGCGGATGTGCATGTCGTTCGCGCCGGCGCGGACCGAAACGTCGGCGCGGTCGAACGGCTGGTCCGCTCCCGCGGCGTCGCGCCGGCACTCGGACAGGGCCTTGAGCACGCGTTGCTGCCGGCCGGCGACACCGGACAGTTCGATGTGGACTTCGTCGCCCTGTTCGCGCACGCGCATCAACATCTTCAGCTCCGTCGAATTCCGCGTCTGCTTCGCCTAACAACGCGTCTGAAGTTGATCAGATGACAGCACGCGCGGAATGGCTGAAAACGTAATCGATGCGCCAAGTATTCACTGGACGCGAGGGCTCAAGTTCGCCGCGCGGACATCAGCGGCCGACCGGAGGCAGTTGCTGCAGCGCGCGACCGTGGGGCCGCGACAACAGCGCGAGCGCGAGCGACGCGCCGATCAGCGCGAGGAACATGTCCGACTGCGTGTCCCAGGGGTCGCCCTGTGTGCCGAGGAATTCATCGGCGCCCGGGCCCAATGCGAGTGCGGCCCACCATTCGATCAGCTCGTAGAAGGCGCTGACCGAGAGCGCCACGCACGCGCACAGGAAGGCGAGCATGCCACGGCCGCGGACGAAGTCGCCGCGCAGAAGGATTTCGCGCGCGATGATCGCGGGAACGAAACCCTGCATGAAGTGCCCGAGCTTGTCGTACGGGTTGCGCGACAGCGCGAACGCGTCCTGTACCCAGAAGCCGGCGGGTACGCGCGCGTAGGTGTAAGCGCCGCCGACGATCAGGACCAGCGCGTGCAAAAAGATCAGGCCGTACAGCAGCGTGGTCAGCGGGTAGCGCCGCCGCGTGGCGACGAGCAGCGGGGCCGCGACCAGCACCGGCAGCACCTCGAGCAGCCAGGTCGCCCGATCGTAGGGTTGCCAGCCGGAGACGATCAGCGCGACGATCGTCGCTGCGAGCAGCGCAGCCAGCCAGGGAGTCTGACGTTCGGGCGGCATCGTGAGCGGATCCTTGCGTACACGTCGCATTATGGTCGCGGGCATCATCGGCGCGGCGCTGTGCGCGATCGCCGCTTGCGCCGACGATGCTGGATCGTTGCCCGCGTATGGCGCCGACCCGGCGCAAGTGACCGTGTCGGGGCTTTCGTCCGGCGGCTTCATGGCGGTGCAGTTCGCGGTCGCGCATTCCGCGCTGGTGCGCGGGGTCGGCGTCGTCGCCGGCGGACCGTACGGTTGCGCGGGGGGCGATCCGCGGCGCGCGCTCGGGATCTGCCTGACCGGCGTGCCCGATGCGCAAGAGGCGGTGGCCGAGGCGCGGCGGCTGGCCGCGCTGCAGTGGATCGATTCGACCGAAAACCTGAGGCGCACGCGCGCCTGGCTGCTCGCCGGCGGCGCCGACGCGGTCGTCGCACGGACCGTGGTCCAGGCGGCGCGCGATTTCTTCGCGCACTTCAACCCCGCCGGAACGCACTTCGAGTTCGTGCCGGGGCTCGGCCATGGAATGCCCACGCGCGCGAGCGGCGTCGCGTGCGAAGCGAGCGCCAAGCCTTACCTGAACCGCTGCGGCGACGACGCCGCGGCGCGGATGCTCGCCTACCTGTACGGGGTGCAAACGGTGCGGACGGACGGTCGAGGCGAGCTGAGGCGCTTCCGCCAAGGCGAGTTCCTTTCGGCATGGCGGCGCGTCTGGCTGCTCAGCTCGCTCGATCGCGACGGCTTCGTGTTCGTCCCCGCGCAATGCGCGGCGGGAACGCGCTGCCGCGTCCACGTCGCGCTGCACGGCTGCCGGCAGGGCGCGAGCGAGGTCGGCGAGGCGTTCGTGCGCGAAGCCGGCTACAACGACTGGGCGGCCGCCAACGACACGATCGTGCTGTATCCACAGGTCAAGCCAGTGCGGCCCAACTGGCTGCTCGCCTGGCTGCCGAACAATCCGCTCGGCTGCTGGGACTGGTGGGGCTATACGGGACCGGACTACGCGATCAAAAGCGGCGCGCAGATCGCGGCGCTGCGCGCGATGGTCGAGCGCGTCACGGCGCCGCGCGACTCGGTGCCGTGAGGGCGGCGCGCTGCGTTTCGATGGCGGCGGCAATCTCCTCGATGCGGCCGGCCAGCGACTGCGCGTCCGGCACGAAGGCGAAATGCGCGAGCCGGCGCTGCACCTCCGGCGGGAAGTCGCCGTGCACGTAGCGCAGCCCGAAGTGGCTTCAGCACGCGCGCAGCAGCGCCTGGTAGAAGCCGAGAGCCTCGAGCGCGCGTTCGCGGGCGGGTTCCTTGCGCGCGAGCAGCGCGTAGACCGGCGCCGCTTGCCCGATCTGCGCCAGGTGCGCGCGGCGTTTCGTGGGCGCTGCGGTCGAGCGGCACGGCCCGCACGCGACCGCCGCGGTCGAAGCAGACGAGCGGCTCGCCGTGCCGCTCGCGCTCGAGAAACTGCGCGACGCCGGCCGGCGCGAGCACCGAGCAGTCGACCGCGGAAAACGGTGGCGCACCCGCCAGCAGGTAGAACCGCTGCGACATATCGCGAAACGCCGGCGGTTCGACGCGCCACGCGTGTTCGATCGGTGCGGCGGTCGCGAGCGCGCGTTCGACCGCATCGAACACTGCGTCCGTCTGGTCGGCCGGCGCGACGATGCACAGATCGACGTCGGAGAAAGCATCGGGCCGGCCGGTCGCGGCGGAGCCGCCTTCCCAGACCGCTTCGACCGCGTCGAGCGCGCGCAGCGGCGCAACCAGGGCGTCGATGACGCGGCGACGGAAAGCGTCGTCGTCCGCCGGTCTGGCGGCGGCGGTCAGTCGATCTTTGCGCCGGAGAACTTCACGACCTGGGTCCACTTGTCGATTTCGCTGCGGATGAATGCGGCGAACTGCTCCGGCGTGTTGCCGACCGGCGCCGCGCCCTGGCCGAGAAAGCGCTCTCGCATTTCGGGCGCGCTCAGTACCTTGGCGACGTCCTGCTGCACCTTCGCCACGATCTCGCGCGGCGTGCCCGCGGTTGCGAGCAATCCGAACCAGGAGGTCGCGTTGAAGCCCTTCAAACCGGCGGCTTCCTCGATCGTCGGCACGTTCGGCAGAGCGGGCGCGCGCGTGAGCGAGGTCACCGCGAGCGCCTTCAGCCGGCCGCTGCGGATATGCGGCAGCGCCGACGGCAGGTTGTCGAACATCACCTGGGTGTTGCCGGCGATCAGATCCTGCAGCGCCGGCGCCGAGCCGCGATACGGCAGGTGCACCATATAGGTCTTGGTCAGGCTCTTGAAGAGTTCGCCGCTCAGATGGATCGACGTGCCGTTGCCGCTGGAGGCCATGTTGAGCTGGCCGGGTTTGGACCTGGCCAGCGCGATGAACTCCTGGACCGAATTGACCGGCAGCGAGGCCGGCACGACCATCACGTTGGGCACCGCCGCCACCAGCGTGATCGGCACGAAGTCCTTGATCGGGTCGTACGGCAGCTTGCCGCCGCCCTGCGTGTAAAGCGGCAGGTTGATCGCATGCGTGCCGACCGTGCCCATCAGCAGCGTGTAGCCGTCTGCGGGCGACTTGGCCACGGCATCGGCGCCGATGTTGCCGCCCGCGCCGCCGCGGTTCTCGATCACGACCGGCTGTCCCCAGGTTTTCTGCAACTCCGTGCCGACGAGGCGCGCGACGATGTCGGTCGTTCCGCCCGGCGGGAAAGGCACGACGATGCGTACCGGTTTGTTCGGATAGGACTGTGCAACCGCGGACTGCGCGAGCAACGCGCACGCCGCCGCGGCGAGGAAGGACTTCAACATGGGGTCTCCCTGACGTGGGTCGGATTCGGTTCTGTGAAGTCTGCCGTCAAGCGCGGGGCGCGTCCACCGGCTCTATAGTCGCGCCTCCCCCGCTTCGTGCCCCGGCGCGTCCATCGCGATGAAGAGTCCTTTCCAACCCCAGCCGATCGAACGCGCCGACCTGCTGGCACGGCTGCGCGCGCCGCAGCCTTGGGACGCGGTGATCGTCGGCGGCGGCGCGACCGGGCTCGGGATCGCGGTCGACGCGGCGGCGCGCGGGCTGCGGGTCGCGCTGATCGAGGCGCGCGACTTCGGCTCGGGCACGTCCAGCCGCAGCACCAAGCTCGTCCACGGCGGCGTGCGCTATCTCGCGCAAGGCAACGTCAAGCTCGTGCGCGAGGCGCTCGAGGAGCGTGCCACGCTGCTCGCGATCGCGCCGCACCTCGTGCATCCGCTCGAATTCGTCGTGCCGTGCTATCGGCCCCTCGAGCGGCCGCTCCTGCGGGTCGGGCTGGGCATGTACGACCTGCTCGCCGGTCGCCGCAGCATCGGCCCGACGCGGTGGCTTTCGCGCGAAGAGACGCTCGCACGGCTGCCGGGCATCCGGCCCGAAGGGCTGCGCGGCGGCGTGTCCTATTGGGACGGTCAGTTCGACGACGCGCTGATGTGCATCGCGCTGATGCAGACCGCGTACGCGCTGGGCGCGACGCCGATCAACTATGTGCGCTGCGAAGGCCTGCGGCTTCGCGGCGGGCGGATCGCGGCGGTGTGCGCGGCCGACGCCGAGACCGGCGAGTCGTTCGAGCTGGCGACGACCTGCGTGTTCAACGCCGCCGGTGTATGGGTCGACGGCGTGCGGCGGCTCGCCGATCCGGACGCACGCAAGCTCATCACGGTGAGCCAGGGTTCGCATCTCGTCGTCGACCGCGATTTCCTGCCGGGTTCGGCGGCGCTGATGATTCCGAAGACGCGCGACGGCCGCGTGCTGTTCGTCATCCCATGGTTCGACAAGCTGCTGATCGGCACGACCGACGGACCGCGGCCCGATGCGCCGTGGGAGCCGCAGCCCTCGCCGGAGGAGATCGAGTTCATGCTGGAGACCGCGCGCGGCTATCTGGCGCGGCCGATTTCGACCGCCGACGTGCGGGCGAGCTTCGCCGGGTTGCGTCCGCTGTTCGATCCGGGCAATGCGGGCTCCACCGCCGCGATCTCGCGCGAGCACGCGGTGCTGACCGAGTTCGGCAACCTGATCTCGATCGTCGGCGGCAAGTGGACGACCTACCGCAAGATGGCCGTGGACGCGATGAACGCGGCCGTCCGCGCCGGGCTGTTCGAAGCCCGCCCCGCGCGGACCGAGGATCTCGCGCTGGTCGTCGACCGCGCTCTGATCGACCCCGCGCGCCGCGTCGAGCCCGACGCCGCGTATTCCGAACACTGCCGGCGGTTTGCGCAGGCGCGGACGAGCGAAGACGTGCTCTACCGGCGTGCACGGGTGGGCTTTCTCGACGCGGCGAGGGCTCGTTCGCTCGCATGGCGGTGACGTTCGACGGCGCGTCAAGCATGCCGGCTTCCGTTGCACGTGCGGTCCCGGAATCCGGGCAACGGCACTGCTGCCGACCGGCGGTTCGGCGATGTTCGAGAAGCGCGTCGATCGTCAAGCCGATGTCCTTCGCGATCTGAGGCAGCGGGATCGGCGAGCCGGACTTCCCTGGAACGGAGACACAGAGAGCACGAAAAACGGCGCCTAAACAAACATTTGCGGCGGGAAAACGATCACCCGAAGGGTGAGACACCAAAGATCACGAGAGACCCATTTTTCCTCGGTGTTCGCTGTCTGTGTTTTCGTGGTTCGACCGCGGTTTTCAGGCTGAAACAAAAAGGGGCGCGATCGCGCCCCCGAGTGTGAAAGCGGGTCTTCCGCTTAGAAGTTGTGCTTGACGCCGAAGTCGAAGCCGTTCTTCGAGCTCAGGCTCGTGTCGCTGGCGCGGCCGTAATCGACGTACAGCGTCGTCCGTTTCGACAGGCTGTGGTGATAGCCGAGGCCGATCTTGGTCCGCGTCGAACTGGGGGCCGACGGGATGTCGGTCTTCAGACTCGAATAGCCTGCACGAAACTCGCCTGCCCCGACCGTGAAAGCGCCGGCCAGCGTGTAGTTGGTGCGCTTGACGGACGTCGGCGAGTCCTCGCCCTGCGCCCAGTTGGCGATCAGCTTCGCCGGACCCACCTTGTACGAGCCGGTCAGCACGTGAAGCTTGGTGTCGGTTGCTGAAATCGTCTGAACGTTGTCTTCGTAGCCGTACGCCAGCATGATGGGCCCCTGCGAGAACATCACGTTGGCGCCTAAACCGTAATCGGCGGTGGCAGCGCTGTTTTCGTGCGCGACCCAGGCGGCCTCGAAGGTCACGCCGCCGAACGAAGGCGATTTGTAGTTGATCATGTTCGGAAAGCGCAACGCACTGCTATTCGCAAGGGTGGCCGTGCCCATCTGACCGATCGTATCGTAGCCCCACGGGTCGGCAGCCAAGCCGACCCAGAACGCCGGGGTGTACTCGCGGCCGAGCTTGACGGTGCCGAACGAACCGCTCAGCCCGACGTAGCTGCGACCGTTCCAGAATGCGGGGGCCGTGACGTTGCCGTCATCGGGGTTGAAACGGTGCTCGATCTGGAAAATCGCATTCAGGCCGCCACCCAGATCCTCCTTACCCTGGAATCCCAGCCGGCTGCCGGAGCCTTGGACGACGTTGACTTCGCCCGCCGTTCCACTGGAGCCGGACAGGATGCTGGTGCCAGTGTTGGTTTTCTGGATGCCGACATCGACGCGGCCGTACAGAGTAACGCTCGACTGCGCAAACGCCGCGCCGGAAAATGCGCCGGCCACGGCAAGTGCGACGAGGGATTTTTTCATTGCGTATCTCCACGAAGAGTTTCTCGATTCCTGGCGCTACTTGGGTAAAGCCAGAACTCCCGGGGCGGGATGCCACGGGCAGTCGCGCCTATTGGAGCAAAATCGCGTTACACGGGCAAAGTTCCGGCCGATTTTTGCTCGTGCACGGGCTCGTTTTGTAGCGCGAGCGCAACGGTTGCCGAACCGATCGTTTGGCGTGCGAGTTCAATCAATGCGTGTGCTTTCGGTCCTCGATCAATTGCTCGCCAGCGGCAATCGCGCGCTCGTCACCATTTACGCCGAGCCGCAGGCCCAGCGCCCGTATCCGGCGGCAAGCGATCCCGGCGCGCCCGATGACCCGGAAGCGCGGCGCGAGTCGGCCGCGTTGATGCGCGTGAACCACGTCGGCGAGGTCTGCGCGCAGGCGCTGTACGAGGCGCAGGCGCTCGGCACGCGCGATCCGCAGTTGCGTCAGGCGTTTCTGGCGGCTGCGCGCGACGAAGTCGATCACTTGGCATGGACGCAGCGGCGCATCGGCGAACTCGGCGGGCGCACGAGTCTCCTCAATCCTTTGTGGTACGCGGGCGCGTTCGGCATCGGTCTGCTCGCTGCGCGGCTTGGCGACCGCGCGAGCCTCGGCTTCATGGCGGAGACCGAGCGGCAGGTCGAAGCGCACCTGCAAGGGCACCTCGATCGCCTGCCCGCGAGCGATACCGCCTCACGCGCGATCGTCAAGCAGATGCAGGACGACGAGATCCACCACGCGCATACGGCGACGGCGTTGGGTGGTGTGGCGCTGCCGTTTCCGCTGCGCACCGCGATGCGGCTCGCAGCGAGGGTCATGACCACGATCGCGCACTATGTCTGAGCCCACGGTCAGCGAACGAGCCGTTCGCCGCGCGCTCGGGACGGCCGGACGCGCTCAGGCGTCCTCGACAACCTCGACCGTGTGGCTGATCTCGGCCGTCTTGGCGAGCATGGCTGTCGCGGAGCAGTACTTCTCGTGCGAGAGTCGGACCGCGCGTTCGACGGCGGCCCGATTCAGGTTGCGCCCGCGCACCGTGAAGTGAATCGCGATCCGTGTGAAGACCTTCGGATCCTCCGTGGCGCGCTCCGCGGTCAGTCGAACGTCGCAGCCGCGCACGTCGTGCCGGCCGCGCTTGAGGATCAGCACGACGTCGTACGCGGTGCAGCCGCCGGTGCCGGCGAGCACGACCTCCATCGGCCGCGGCGCCAGGTTGCGCCCGCCGCCTTCGGGCGCGCCGTCGATGGCGATAAGGTGCCCGCTTCCGGTCTCGACCATGAACGTCATGCCGGACGGCCCGGCCCAGCGAACGGTGCATTCCATGCGAGTCCCCGCAGTTTGTATGGCTGGATCGACGGCGCCCGAGCCGGTCCTTGACGGCGGAAACGGCTGCCCGGACGCCGCGGCTTGCGGCTCGGTCGCCGGCGCGGCTAGAATACGCGGCTTTCCGCCGCCCAGCACCGCTGCAGCGGCGCCGACGCCGGAAGCGGTCGACGGTGCGCGCGCGAAAGCGAATGCGCGTGCCGTTGTGCGGGCGAGCGCGCCGGCTTTCCCGTCTACTTCGACGTGACGAAGATGAAAACGTATTCCGCCAAGCCGCAGGAAGTGCGGCGCGACTGGTTCGTCGTTGACGCCAGTGACAAAGTGCTCGGCCGGCTGGCGGCCGAGATCGCGCGCCGGCTGCGCGGCAAGCACAAGCCCGAGTACACGCCGCACGTGGACACCGGCGACTTCATCGTCGTCGTCAACGCCGGGAAGATCCGCGTGACGGGCAACAAGGCCGAGGACAAGATCTATTACCGGCACTCGGGCCATCCGGGCGGCGTCTACGAGACCTCGTTCGGCAAGATGCAGGGCCGTTTCCCCGGCCGCGCGCTGGAGATCGCGGTCAAGGGCATGCTGCCCAAGGGCCCGCTCGGCTACGCGATGATCAAGAAGCTGAAGATCTACGCCGACGCCAATCATCCGCATTCGGCCCAGCAACCCAAGCCGCTCGAGATCTGAGGACACGCACGATGATCGGCAATTACTACTACGGCACCGGCCGTCGCAAGAGTTCGGTGGCCCGCGTGTTCATCAAGCGCGGCACCGGCAAGATCACGATCAACGGCCGGCCGATCGAGCAGTACTTCCATCGCGAGACGGGGCGCATGATCGCGCGCCAGCCGCTGGAACTGACGAACCATGCGACGACCTTCGACGTGCAGGTCAACGTCGACGGCGGCGGCGAATCCGGTCAGGCCGGCGCGGTTCGCCACGGCATCACGCGCGCGCTGATCGACTACGACGCGACGCTGAAGCCGGTGCTTTCGAAAGCGGGGCTCGTCACGCGCGACGCCCGCGAGGTCGAGCGCAAGAAAGTCGGTCTGCGCAAGGCGCGTCGCCGCAAGCAGTTCTCGAAGCGCTGAGGCGTACGCGGCGGGAGGGACCGCCGTCCACGTCCGGATGACTCGGTTTGCGCAGCGTGCCGGGCCCGCCCGCGCGGGACCGGCACGTATACTCGGACCGAAAAAAGGCCGCTCGCGAAGCGGCTTTTTCGTCTGTGCCGTCCGCCGTTCGGCCGGTACGGTGAACGAGGAGTGCGATGCAAAGGCGGATACGGGTCGGGATCGTCGGCGGCACCGGCTACACGGGCGTGGAACTGTTGCGCCTGCTCGCCCAGCATCCCGCGATCGAAGTGGCGACGATCACTTCGCGCAAGGACGCCGGCACGCGTGTGGCCGAGATGTTCCCGTCGCTGCGCGGGCGCGTCGATCTCGCCTTCGTCACGCCCGACGACGCGCCGCTTTCCGCGTGCGACGTCGTCTTCTTCGCCACGCCGCATGGTGTCGCGATGAGCCAGGCGCGCGATCTGCTGGCCGCCGGCGTGCGGGTGATCGATCTGGCGGCCGACTTTCGCCTGAAGGACCCGGCCGAGTTCGAGCGCTGGTACAAGATGCCGCACGCCTGCCCGGACCTGCTCGCCGAAGCGGTCTACGGCCTGCCCGAGGCGAACCGCGCGGCGATCGCCAAGGCGCGCCTGATCGGACTGCCGGGCTGCTATCCGACTAGCGTGCAGCTCGGACTGCTGCCTTTGCTCGAGCTGGAACGCCGCCGGCCCGGCGCGATCGACACCGATTCGATCATCGCTGACTGCAAATCGGGTGCGAGCGGCGCGGGACGCAAGGCGGAACTGCACCTGCTGCTCGCCGAAGCGTCGGACAACTTCAAGGCCTACGGCGTGTCGGGCCATCGCCATCATCCGGAAATGGCGCAACAGCTTGCGGCGATGGCGGGCAGGCCGGTCGGATTGACCTTCGTGCCGCATCTCGTGCCGATGGTGCGCGGGATCCTGTCGACGCTGTACGTCCGGCTGAAAGGTGCGGCAGGGGAGGACGTGCAGGCGCTGTTCGAGGCGCGCTACCGCGACGAACCGTTCGTCGACGTGATGCCCTTCGGCAGTCACCCCGAAACGCGCAGCGTGCGCGCGTCGAACCAGGTGCGCATCGCGCTGCACAGGCCCGGCGGAGGCGATCTGCTGATCGTGCTCGTCGTCGAGGACAACCTCGTCAAAGGCGCTTCGGGCCAGGCCGTCCAGGTGATGAACATCATGTTCGGACGCCCCGAGACCGAGGGCCTGCAACAGGTGCCGATCCTGCCGTAGCGAAGCAGCAGCGCGATGAAGTGGAAGCTGTTCAGGCGCAGGATGACGGTCAGCGCGCCGCGCGTGACCATCCGCAGCCAGCTTCCGTGGCCGATCCGCCTGATGCTTGCGTTTCTGGTGCTCGTTGCCGCAGCGGCGGCCGGTGTGGCGATCTACGAGTACGGAAAGGAGTTCGCCGGTCCCGGCCGGCGCGAACTGACCGCCGAAATCGACCGGCTGAATTCGCAGCTTCGCGAACTGAAGGCCGAACGCGACCGGCTGGCCGCGGTGGCGACCGCCTACGAGGCGCAGATGAAGGTCGAGCGCAGCGCGCAGGAGCAGCTCGCCGCGCAAGTGGCGCAGCTCGAAACGGAGGCGAACCGCCTGCGCGAAGATCTGGATTTCTTCGAGAGCCTGCTGCCGGCCGGCACCGGCTCCAAGGGCGTGGTGATCCGCAGCTTCCGCATGCAGCCCGACGGCGAACCGAACCGGATGCGCTACCGGTTGCTCGTGCAGCAAAGCGGCAAGCCGCAGCGCGATTTCGTCGGCTCGGTGCAGATGCAGGTCAACTTTGTCCAGAACGGACGCAATTTCACACTGCTGGTGCCGGATCCCGCGGCGGGTGAGGCGGCGCGATCGCTCGATCTGGTCTTCCGACACTACCAGCGCGTCGAAGGCACGCTGAGCCTGCCGGCCGGCGCGGTCGCCCGTTCCGTGCTGGTGCGCATCCTCGCGGGCGGCGAAACCCAGACCCAGCAGACGTTCATGCTCTAGGGAGGTTCCATCCATGTTCGGCAAGAAACCGGCCGCACCCAAGGAGATCAGCAGCCTGATCGGCGTGGGCACCACGGTAACCGGCGACGTTCTGTTTACCGGCGGACTGCGCATCGACGGCGTGGTCAAGGGGGCGGTCCGCTGCACCGACGGCGAGAAGGGCGGCATGCTCGTCATCAGCGAGCACGGCACCGTCGAGGGCGAGGTGCGAACCGCGCATCTGGTCGTGGCGGGGCGGATCATCGGGCCCGTTTACGCGAGCGAACTGGTAGAACTCCAGCCCAAGGCCCGCGTCACCGGCGATGTCCAGTATCGCGCGCTCGAGATGCACCACGGCGCGGTGGTCGAGGGTACGCTCGCGCACCGCTCGGCGCCGGAGCTGAAGACGGAGCCGACGCTGGCCTCGAGAATGGGCCCCACCGGGCCCGCTTCGGAGGGCAAGGCCGAGGCAACGCCCGACTCGACTGCGGGGTGATCCGGATCAACCGCGCCGCCCGGGCGGACCTATAATGGCCGCGCGAATTTCCTCTGGAGAGACCCCATGAACGCTGCAGTTGAGATGCCGGCACCCCTGCTGTTTTCGGATGCGGCGGCTGCCAAGGTCAAGCAGTTGATCGACGAAGAAGGCAACCCCGACCTCAAGCTGCGTGTGTTCGTGCAGGGCGGCGGCTGCTCGGGCTTCCAGTACGGCTTCACCTTCGACGAGGTCGTCAACGAAGACGACACGACGATGGAAAAGAACGGCGTGACGCTGCTGATCGACTCGATGAGCTATCAGTACCTGGTCGGCGCCGAGATCGACTACAAAGAGGATCTCGAAGGCGCCCAGTTCGTGATCAAGAATCCCAACGCCACGACGACCTGCGGCTGCGGCTCGTCGTTCTCCGTGTAACGGAACGACGCGCACGTTTCCGGGGAGCGGGGCGCCTGCGGGCGCCCCGAAGTTTTTCTAGGCGGGATACAGGCAGCCCAGCACGCGTGGGCCGCGTGCGCCGGTGACCGCGGGCAGGTTCCCGGGGCGGCGCTCCACGTGCTCGCGCGCCAGCCAGGCCATCGCCATCGCCTCGACGTGTTCGGGCGCCACACCGAGCGCATCGCTCGGCGCCACCGGGCGCGGTGCGCATTCCTCCGCGAGCATGCGCATCAGCGTCTTGTTGTAGGCGCCGCCGCCGCAGACGATCACGTCGGCCGCCTTCGGAACGTGGCGCTCGATCGCCTGCGCGATCGTCACCGCGGTCAGCCGCGTCAGCGTGGCCTGCACGTTGCGCGCGTCGTAGCGTCGGCCGGCCAGCTTGCGCGTGAGCCACTCCATGTTGAACAGATCGCGCCCCGTGCTCTTGGGCGGGGGCGCGGCGAAAAACGGCTCGTCCAGCAGCGCATCGAGCAGGACCGCCTCGCTGCGCCCGCTCGCCGCCCAGTGGCCGTCGCGGTCGTACAGCTCGCCCGAATGCTCCTGCGCCCATGCGTCGATCAGCACGTTGCCCGGTCCGCTGTCGAAGCCGATCACCGTGCCGCCACTGCCGCGCGCGGGCAGCCCCGTGACGTTGGCGATCCCGCCGATGTTGACGATCGCGCGCGGCTCGTCCGCGCCGAAGATCGCCGCGTGGAACGCCGGTACCAGCGGTGCGCCCTGGCCGCCGGCGGCGATGTCGCGGCTGCGGAAGTCGGCGACGACGTCGATGCCGGTCAGCTCCGCCAGCAGCGCCGGCGCATTGAGCTGCAGCGTGTAACCGGCGTCCGGCCGGTGACGGATCGTCTGGCCGTGCACGCCGATCGCGCGCACGTCGGCCGCTTCGACCTCTGCGTGGCGCAGGACGTCCTCGGTGGCGGCGGCGTACAGCCGCGTCAGGTGCTGCGCGGCCACCGCCGCGCGATGGCAGTCGTCCCAGCCGGCGGAGTTCAGCAGCAACAACTCGCGCCGCAGCTCCGCCGTGAACTCGTGATGCGCGTGCGACTTGATCGCCGGCCGCAGCCCGCCCAGATCGACGAGCAGCGCATCGACGCCGTCGAGGCTCGTGCCGGACATCAGACCGATGTAGAGCGACTTCGTTTGCGTCATGGGTCGTTCCCCGCCGCCGAGGTGGCTTCACGCCGAGGTGGCTTCAATTAGACTCCGCGCTCGCACTTTGCGCCAGCCGGCGAACGCCGGATGCGGCCGCCTCGCTCCATGTCCCGCCAAGACGCCGACTACCCCATCACGCCCGAGGTCGAACGCGCGCTCGCGCTCGTCAAGCGCGGCTGCGACGAACTGCTGGTCGAAGCCGAGTTCGCGCGCAAGCTCGCGCGCGCGCAGGCCACCGGCAAGCCGCTGCGCTGCAAGCTGGGACTGGATCCGACCGCGCCCGACATCCACCTCGGCCACACGGTCGTGCTGAACAAGCTGCGCCAACTGCAGGACCTCGGCCACACGGTGATCTTCCTGATCGGCGACTTCACGTCGATGATCGGCGACCCGAGCGGCCGCAACACCACGCGGCCGCCGCTCACCCGCGAGCAGATCGATGCGAACGCGAAGACCTACTTCGAGCAGGCCGCGCTCGTGCTCGACCGCGCGAAGACCGAGATCCGCTACAACTCAGAGTGGTCGCTGCCGCTAGGCAGCGACGGTCTGATCCGTTTAGCCGCGAAGTACACGCTGGCGCGGCTGCTCGAGCGCGACGACTTCGCCAAGCGGATGCGCGAGAACGCGCCGATCGCGATGCACGAACTGCTGTACCCGCTGATGCAGGGCTACGACTCGGTCGCGTTGCACGCGGATCTGGAACTGGGCGGCACCGACCAGAAGTTCAACCTGCTGGTCGGACGCGAGCTGCAGCGACATTACGGCCAGGAGCCGCAGTGCATCCTGACGATGCCGCTGCTCGAAGGGCTCGACGGCGTCGAGAAGATGTCGAAGAGCAAAAACAACTACGTTGGCATCACCGAGCCGCCGTTCGAGATGTTCGGCAAGATCATGTCGATCTCCGACGGGCAGATGTGGCGCTGGTACGACCTGCTGTCGCTGCGCTCGAACGAGGAGATCGCGCGGCTGAAGCGCGAGGTCGCGGATGGACGCAATCCGCGCGACATCAAGGTGCTGCTCGCCCAGGAAATCGTTGCGCGCTTTCACGGCGCTCGGGCCGCGGAAGACGCGCTCGCCGAATTCGAACGGCGCTTCAGGCAGCACGCCGCACCGGACGACATGCCCGAGTTCACGCTCGACTCGGGCGGCAAGGGCATCGCGATCGCCGCGCTACTGAAGCAAACCGGGCTTGCACCGTCGACCTCCGAGGCCATACGCAACGTCGAGCAGGGCGGCGTGAGGATCGCCGGCGAAAAGATCGCCGACCGCGCGCTCGTCGTGAAGCCCGGGACCTATGTCGTTCAGGTCGGCAAGCGCAGGTGGGCGCGCGTGACCGTGCGCTGATCAGCGGTACAAGGCGCGGCCTTGCGCTCGCCGAGCACGCCTTCGGTCGCTTCCGGCAGCGGCCTCATCGCGGCGGTGCGTCGCGACGCAGGCGGGGGCAATTCAGCCTGGGAAACCGCGGTTGAACCACACAGAGAACAGCGCGGAAAGGCAGAATCCGGCGGGTCTTCGTGCCTCACTGATCGGGTGATCGTGTCCCTTCATCGCGAAGGCTCGACTGGGCGCAGGTTTCTGTGCCCACCGTGTCGCGGCGGTGACGAATTCGAGTTCAGTCGCCGGCAAACGCGCGCTCGATGATCCGCGCGAACGCGGTCCCGGCGGGCAGGGTGCCGAAGCAGGCGCCCCAATCGTCTTGCAGGCGCGACGCGCAGAACGCGTCGGCGACCTCCTTCGGCGCGTGGCGCACCAGCAGCGCGCCCTGCAGCGCAAGCGCGATCCGCTCGGTGAGCCGCCGCGCGACCGGCTCGCGTTCCGCCGGATCGGCAAGATCGCGCCGCAAGGATTCGACGAACGCATCGAGCCGCGCGTCGCCGCCGCGCGCCGCGTCCAGTTCGTCGAACAGCGCGGCCAGACTGTCGCCGTTGCGGCGCGCCGCGCGCATCACGTCCAGGCACATCACGTTGCCCGAGCCTTCCCAGATCGAGTTGACCGGCGCCTCGCGGTAGATGCGCGGCATGATCGAATCCTCGACGTAGCCGTTGCCGCCGAGCACTTCCATCGCCTCCTCGGCGAACGGCGCGAGCCGCTTGCAGATCCAGTACTTCGCCGCCGGCGTCAGCAGCCGGCGCAGCGCCTGTTCGTGCGCCTCCGCGCGGTCGTACGCGGCGGCGAGCCGCAGCGCGAGCGCGGTCGCCGCTTCGGACTCGAGCGCCAGATCCGCGAGCACGTTGCGCATCAACGGCTGCTCGACGAGCCGGCGGCCGAACGCGCTGCGATGGCGGGCGTGATGGATCGCCTGCACCAGCGCCTGCCGCATCAGAGCGCTGCTCGCGGTCGCGCAGTCGAGCCGCGTGTAGTTGACCATCTCGAGGATCGTCGCCACGCCGCGGCCTTCTTCACCGACGCGCCAGGCGAGCGCCTGCTCGAACTCGACCTCGGCGCTCGCGTTCGAGCGGTTGCCGAGCTTGTCCTTCAGCCGCACCAGCCGCAGCGCGTTGCGCGATCCGTCGTCCAGATGTCGCGGCAGGAAGAAGCAGGTCAGCCCGCCCGGCGCCTGCGCGAGCACGAGAAACGCGTCGCACATCGGCGCCGAGAAGAACCACTTGTGCCCGGTGATCCGGTACGCGCCGTCGCGCCCGGCGGGTTCGGCGCGCGAGGTGTTGCTGCGCACGTCCGAGCCGCCCTGCTTTTCGGTCATGCCCATGCCGATGCTCGCGCCGGTCTTGTTCCGGATCGGCGCGAAGCGCGCATCGTATTGCCGCGCGTACAGCCGCGGCAGCCAGACATCCTGCACGCCGGGCACGCTCGCGGCGTGCTTCGCGAGCACCGCGATCGACGCGTAGGTCATCGTCATCGGGCACTGCGTGCCGCTTTCGACCTGCCCGTACAGGACGTACGCGGCCGCGCGGGCCGCGTGCGCACCGGGGCGCGGCTCGGCCCAAGGCGACGAGTGCAGCCCCGCGCCGAAGCCGAGCGCCATCAGCGCGTGATACGCGGGATGGAATTCGACTTCGTCGCGCCGGTTGCCGAAGCGGTCGTGCGTGTGCAGCGTCGGCGGGTTGCGGTTCGCCGCGGCGCCAAGGGCGATCGTCTCGACACGGCCGAGCTGCGCGCCGAACTCGGCGAGCCAGGCTTCGGCCCAGCCCGCGCCCGCGCGGCGCACCGCCTCCTGCAACGCAAGGTCGGCCGTGTAAAGGTTGTAGTCCTCGAGCGGCGGCGACTGGTTGGGGGACTCCTCGACGTGCGCGGCCGTGCTGCGCCGGGTGGTCTGATCCATGCCGCTTCGCTCCTACAATGCCCGCATGATTGCGCTGATCCAGCGCGTCGCGCAAGCGCGCGTTCTCGTCGACGCCCGAGTGGTCGGCGCCATCGGTCGCGGGCTGCTCGCGCTGGTGTGCGCCGAACGCGGCGACGGCCCGCCGCAGGCCGAGGCGCTGTTGGCGAAAGTGCTCGGCTATCGCGTGTTTGCCGACGAGGCCGGGCGGATGAACCGCAGCGTGCGCGACGTCGGCGGCGGGCTGCTGCTGGTGCCGCAGTTCACGCTGGCCGCCGACACGAACACCGGCACGCGGCCGAGCTTTTCTCCGGCTGCGCCGCCCGAGGAAGGGCGGCGGCTGTTCGAGCACTTCGTCGCGCAGGCGCGCGCGCAGCACGCCCCGGTCGAAACCGGCGAGTTCGGCGCGCACATGCGGGTCGAATCGACCAACGACGGCCCGGTCACCTTCTGGCTGCGCGTCGCGCCGAAGACCTGACCGCTGCAACGAACACGGCTTGCGCGGGCGGCCGTACACTTGGCCGTGCGGAAGATGCAGGAGGTGACGATGAAACTGACGAGTAATTCGTTTGTCGACGGCGGCCGGATTCCGGGCGAGTTCGCGTTCGCGGTGCCCGACGCGGCACACCACGTCAAACTGTCGTCGAACAAGAACCCGCATCTGGCGTGGGACGACGCTCCGGCCGGCACGAAGTCGTTCGTGCTGATCTGCCACGACTACGACGTGCCGAGCAAACCGGACGACGTCAATCAGGAAGGACGCGAGATCCCGGCGTCGTTGCCGCGCGTGGACTTCTATCACTGGGTGCTGGTCGACATTCCGGCGGCGACGCGTTCGATCGAGGCCGGCGCGTACTCGCACGCGGTCACGCCGCGCGGCAAGAACGGTCCGGCCGCGCTCAACGGCACGCGCCAGGGCATCAACGACTACACGGCGTGGTTTGCCGGCGACCACGACATGGAAGGTGACTACTACGGCTACGACGGCCCGTGCCCGCCGTGGAACGACTCGATCGTCCATCACTACGTGTTCACGCTGTACGCGCTGGACATCGAACGCGTGCCGCTCGAAGGCCGTTTCACCGGGCCCGACGTGCTCAAGGCGATCGAAGGGCACGTGCTCGCTTCCGCGAAGATCACGGGCACCTACACCTTGAACCCCAGGCTGGCGTGAAGCGGGCGCCGGCCACCCTGCTGCTGATCCGCCACGGCGAAACCGCCTGGAACGCGGAGCATCGAATCCAGGGCAGCCTCGACATTCCACTGTCGGCGACCGGCATCTGGCAGGCTGGGCGGCTCGCCGAGCGGCTCGCCGGCGAGCGCATCGACGCCGTTTACGCGAGCGATCTGGCGCGCGCGTGGCTCACGGCCGAACCGGTCGCCGCGCGGCTGGGCCTCGTACCGCGTGCCGACGTGCGGCTGCGCGAGCGCTGTTTCGGCATTTTCGAGGGCCACACGCTCGACGAGATCGCGGCGCGCTGGCCGGCCGAGTTTGCGGCGTGGCGCGCGCGCGACCCGGCCTGGGCGATGCCCGACGGCGAGTCGGGCGCCGAGTTCATCGAACGCGTCAACGCGGCGCTGCACGACATCGCGCGCGAATGGGCCGGCGCCACGGTCGCGGTCGTCGCGCACGGCGGCGTGCTCGACGTGGCCTATCGCGCCGCGCGCGCGCTCGCGTGGGATGCGCCGCGCGAGCACGCGATGGCCAACGCGGCGATCAACCGCATCCGCGCCGCTGCGCCGCCGCTGCACCTGCAGATCGTCGAATGGGGCGATGTGGCGCACCTGGAGGAAGCACGCGACGAGACCTTGACCTAGGGTCACTCGTGCGCGCGCGGCCTTCGTAGACTCGCCGCATGCGAGTCACTCTCGATCTGGCCGTGACCTTTGCCGCCAGCGCCGGCATCGGCCTGCTGGTCGGCATCGAACGCGAACGCAACCCGTACGCGAAGGCGGGGCTGCGCACTTTCGCGCTGATCGCGGTGCTCGGCACGCTGTGCGCGCTGCTCGCGCGCGAGGCCGACTCCGGCTGGGTGCTCGCGCTCGGGCTTGCCATCGTCGGCGCGGCGCTCGCCGGCGCGTACTTCGCCGATCCGCGCACGACCGCCGACGATTCCGGCACCACGACGGTCGTCGCCGCGCTGGTCGTCTACGGGCTCGGCGCGCTGAACTACTACGGCGAGCCGATGCTCGCGGTCGCGCTCGGCGTGGGCATGACCGCGCTGCTGTACTTCAAGGCCGAGCTGGAAGGCACCGCGCAGAAGCTCACCGCGCGCGACATCCGCTCGATGCTGCAGTTTGCCGCGGTCAGCCTGGTCGTGCTGCCGCTGCTGCCGAACGAGGCCTGGGGCCCGTACGGCGTGCTGAACCCGTTCCACATCTGGCTGATGGTCGTGCTCGTTTCGGGCGTGAGCCTGGCGGGCTACGTCGCGTGGCGGCTCACGCTCGCGCGCAAAGGGCTGCTGCTGACGGGGCTGCTCGGCGGGCTGGTGTCCAGCACCGCGACCACGCTCGTCTACGCGCGCCATGCGCGCCAAGCCACGCACACGCCGGCCGCGTCGCTGGTCGTGATCGTGCTCGCCAACGCGACGATGCTCGCGCGCGTGCTGCTGATCGTCGCGATCGTCGCGCCGCGCGCGGCGCCCGTCATCGCGGTGCCGATCGTGCTGGCACTGCTGCTCGCCGCCCCCGCGGTCGCGCTGCGCTGGCGTTCGGTCGGCACCGAGATCGGCGACGGCGGCGACGACTACCGCAACCCGACCAACCTGCTCGCCGCGCTTGCCTTCGGCGCGCTGTATGCGGCGATCCTCGTCGTCTCGGCCTGGCTGTCGGACGAGGTCGGCGCGCAGGGCGTCTACGGGCTCGCGGTCGTCTCGGGGCTGACCGATGTCGACGCGATCACGCTGTCGTCGCTGCAGCTCTTCAACACCGGTACGCTGCCCGCGATCGCCGCGGCCACCGCAGTCTCGCTGGCGGTCGGCGCCAACCTCGTGCTGAAATCGCTGCTCGTCTACGGCGCCGGCGGCCGCATGATCGGCTTGAACACGATGGCCGCCTTCGCCGGCCCGCTCGCAGGTCTGGCCGGCGGGGTGGCGCTGCTGCGCTGGCTGGCGTGACCGCCAAGGGCATACCGACCCGGCTGGCATAATTTCGCCGCCATCCCGACCTGCGCGACTGGCGAATCGAAGAGTGCGAACACTCGGGAAGCGCAGGACCTCCGTAGCCGCTCGCCCGGGCCCGATGGCAAGTGAACGGTCCCACTTGCAAACGCGCCCCATGAGGAGTCCATGTTCAGCCGCAGCACGCACACCATCGCCCACGTCGACCCCGAACTCTGGGCGGCGATCACCGCAGAGAACGCGCGCCAGGAAGAGCACATCGAGCTGATCGCGTCCGAGAACTACGCGAGCCCCGCGGTGATGGCCGCGCAGGGCACGCAGTTCACCAACAAGTACGCCGAGGGCTATCCGGGCAAGCGCTACTACGGCGGCTGCGAACACGTCGATGTGGCCGAAACGCTCGCGCTCGAACGCGTGAAGCAGCTCTTCGGCCTGCCGACGATCGAGATCGCCGCCAACGTGCAGCCGCATTCGGGCGCGCAGGCCAACGAAGCGGTGTTCCTCGCGCTGCTTGCGCCCGGCGACACGATCATGGGCATGAGCCTCGCCGAAGGCGGGCACCTGACGCACGGCATGGCGCTGAACATGAGCGGCAAATGGTTCAAGGTCGTCAGCTACGGCCTGAACGAGCGCGAGGAGATCGACTACGACGCGATGGAACAGCTCGCGCACCAGAAGCGGCCGAAGCTGATCATCGCCGGCGCCTCGGCGTATTCGCTGCGCATCGACTGGGCGCGCTTCGCCCGGGTCGCGCGCGACATCGACGCATACTTCATGGTCGACATGGCGCATTACGCCGGGCTGATCGCCGCGGGCCTGTATCCGAGCCCGGTGCCGTACGCCGACGTCATCACGTCGACCACTCACAAGACGCTGCGCGGCCCGCGCGGCGGGCTGATCCTGATGAAGCCGCGCCTTGAGAAGCAGATCAACAGCGCGGTGTTCCCCGGTCTGCAGGGCGGCCCGCTGATGCACGTGATCGCCGCCAAGGCGGTCGCGTTCAAGGAAGCGCTCGCGCCCGAGTTCCGGGCCTACCAGCAGCAGGTCGCGACCAACGCGCGCGTGATGGCCGAGACGCTCGCCCGGCGCGGGCTGCGCATCGTCAGCGGTCGCACCGAAAGCCACCTGATGCTGGTCGACCTGCGCGCGAAGGGCATCACCGGCAAGGATGCCGAAGCGGTGCTCGGCCAGGCGCACATCACCGTCAACAAGAACGCGATCCCGAAGGATCCGGAAAAGCCGATGGTCACGAGCGGCATCCGCCTCGGCTCGCCCGCGATGACCACGCGCGGCTTCAAGGAAGCCGAAGCCGAGCAGACCGCGAATCTGATCGCCGACATCCTCGACAACCCGCGCGACCCCGCCACCGTCGCGCGCGTGCGCGAGGAAGTGGGCCGGCTCACGCGCCGTTTCCCGGTCTATGGCTGAGGAGTGCGGATCGCGGATCGCGGATCGCGCTGAACGCAGCACTGCGCCGCTCTTCCCGCAATCGGCAGTCCGCCATGCGCGATCCGGGACCAGTCCGCGATCCGAGTCGCGCGGTCCGAAATGAAGTGCCCCTTCTGCAGCCACCTCGACACGCAGGTGATCGATTCGCGCGCCTCCGATGAGGGGGCGGCGATCCGCCGGCGGCGGCGCTGCCTGTCGTGCGACAAACGGTTTACCACCTACGAGCGAGTCGAACTGGCGCTGCCCACCATCGTCAAGCGCGGCGGCAGTCGGGCAGACTACGATCGCGAGAAGTTGCGCGCATCGATGCTGCTTGCCCTGCGCAAGCGCCCGGTGCCGCGCGAGGCGGTCGACGACGCGATCGGCCGCATCGAGGACAAGCTGCTGTCGTCGGCGCAGCGCGAGATCAAGAGCGAAAAGCTCGGCGAGCTCGTGATGCGGGAGCTCAAGCGGCTCGACAAAGTGGCCTACATCCGATTCGCGTCGGTGTACCGGAATTTCGAGGATGTCGATGAATTCGCCGAGGTGGTCAAGGAAGTCCGCCCGCCGCGCAAGCGCCGTTCGTAATGCGGTGCTGGCGGCCGCCGCTGCCTTCGCCGCGGCGTGTAGCGGTGGCGGCGGCGACGCCGGCATCGGTCCGCCGCCGGGGCAGGGGCCGATCCAGTGGGGCGCGGTGCAGACGCTGGCGACGAATGCGACCGACGCGACGCCGCCGGCGGCGACGATCGACGGCAACGGGCTGGCCTCGGTGCTGTGGAGCCAGATCGGGATGCCGCTGCCCGGCGGCGGGTTGGGTTCGGTGCCACTTCTCGGGGCCGCGGACAGCAGCAGCGGAACGACGTTCGGCGCTGCTCAGGCGATCGAGGCCTCCGCCGGATTCGGCGCGGGCGATGAGATCAGCGACCTCGGGGCCTGCGCCGGAACGAGCAATACCGCTGTCTGGCGGCGCCGGCTCGCTTCGAACAACAGCACGCAGATCGGCAGCGCCGCCCGGGAAGCAGTCGCTTGGGGAACAGAGAACATCGCTTCGCGTCCGGTGGGAGCGTTTGTCCAGGATCTGGCGCACGCGGTCAACGGCGCGGGCACCCGTGTTGCGGTCTGGACGGAAGCGGACGTGACCGCCGGGGGCATCCGTCGAGTGCAACTCTCTGCCAAGGCGGGGACGACCGGGTGGACGCAGCCCGTGGCGATCAGCGGCACGACCGCCGACGCTTCGGAGGCCGCCGTTGCGGTCGACGCCAATGGGTTGGCGATGGTCGTGTGGCGGCAGCAGCAGGCTGCAACGGGCGTGTTGCGAGCGCGCAGCTACGACACGGCCACAGGGCAGTCGGGCAACGAACTCGAAGTCGACCCCGGCCAGTTCACGAACGACATGCGCAATCCGCACGTCGTCGCGCTTGCGCCCGGCAGTTTCCTCGCGACCTGGGAACAGGCGGGTCCCGGCGGCGCGTACGACATGCGCGCGAATACGGGTTCAGCGACCGCGTGGCAGAACGTCTCCGCGCCATTGGAGTCCGACGCTGGCACCGTCGATCAGTCACTCGTCGTCGCCGGCCCCAACGCCACCGCCTATGCCGTCTGGCGCCAGAACAGCACCATCTTCTTCGGCCGCTACGCAGCAGGGACTTGGTCTGTCGCGCGTCAGGTGAGCGGCACCGCCACCAGCCACACCCCCCGCGTCGCCGTCGACGGCAACGGCAACGCGATCTTCGTCTGGCTGCAGACGCCTGCCAGCGGCGGGTTCGACGATCTCTTCTACGTGACCTTCACCGCGTCCAACGGCGCGCTCTCCGGCGCGTTCCAGCTCGACGCGGAGACGACCGGTGCGGCCGCAACGCCCTCGCTGTCGGCCGCAGCCAACGGCGCGGCGGTGGTGGCCTGGCTGCAGAGCGTCGGCGGGCAGAGCCACCCGAACGTCGTTGCGCGCGTCTTCCGCCCCTGATCCGCACCTGCGTCTCATTCGCCGCACGGCTTGACGTCGGTCAAACGCGGCGTGGCGCGATCGCGCGCGCGCCTTGATTCAGCTCGCGGCCGTCCTACATTGACTGTGGCAATGGCCCGGAGAAGGCAATCCCGGTCCGGGCGGGCCGGGGCCGGGCAGCGAGAGCAAGGAGGCTGTGTATGACGACTCGGTTGACACCGTTCGTGCGTCGCGATCTCTTCTCGCCGATGTTCGACGAACTGTTCCGCGACTTCTGGAGCCGTCCGGCGTGGATGCCGGCGCTGCTGGAAGGAGCGTTCGAACCGATCGAGCGCGCCCGCATGGATGTGGTCGACAAAGGGGCGAACTACGAGATCAGCGTCGAACTTCCCGGCGTCAGGAAGGAAGACATCAACGTTTCGATCGACGGCTCGCGCGTGATGATCAACGCCGAGACGAAGACCGAAAAAGAGAAGAAAGAGGGCGACAAGGTCATCTATGCCGAACGTTCGGCGGCGCGCTTCGCGCGCAGCTTCGAGCTGCCCGTCGAAGTGACGGACGTCGGCGCCGAAGCGCACTACGAGAACGGCGTGCTGACGCTGACGTTGCCGAAGAAGTCGGCCGCGCAGGCCAAACGCCTGACCGTCCACTGAGCGCCGATCGAGCCGCCGGCCCTTGCGGCCGGCGGCTTGAGACTGCGATGGCAGTCACACGAGGGGCCGCCCGCGCGAGCGGGCTTTTTGTCGTCGGCGGCCGGCGTCGGGCGTGACTTGAAAGGCACGCGTCGCATCCCAGCTTGGGTGCATGGCCGCCTGGGCGGCCGCCCAACCCGAGGAAACGAACCATGGTGAATCTGGTACGCCGCGAGCCGTTCTCGCTGTTCGACGAGTTCTTCAACGACTTCTTCGCCCGCGCCGCCCTGCCGGCACGCACGGCCGAGCTGCCGAGTGTGGCACGCGCGCGGATGGACGTCATCGACAAAGGCGATCGCTTCGAGGTGCTGGTCGATCTGCCCGGCGTGAAGAAGGACGACATCCACGTCACGATCGAAGGGCCGCGCGTTTCGATCAACGCCGAGACGAAGCGGGAGAAGCAGCGCAAGGAAGGCGAACGCGTGCTGTGCAGCGAGCGCTTTGCCGCGAGCTACGCGCGCAGCTTCGAGTTGCCCGCCGAGGTCACCGAAGAGGGTGCCGAGGCGAAGTTCGACAACGGCGTGCTGACGCTTACGCTGCCCAAGCGCGCGACGGTCACGAGCAAGCGGCTGCAGATCCGCTGAGTCTCGCACTCACCCCCCTTTTGAAAAGGGGGGTTAGGGGGGATTTTCAGAAGCGCACCCGCGAGTTGCCGGAATTCAGAATCCCCCTCCTGTCCCCTTTAAAGGGACGAGCACAGACGCACCTGCGGTGCGTGTGAATCGGATTCCTGCCTCCTGTCCCCTTTAGAGGGACGAGCACTGACGCACCCGCGGTGCGTATCAGCCGGATCTCCCCCTGCGGTCCCCCTTTAAGAAAGGGAACGGCCTCTTCGCTTGCGCCGCGACCTTTTCGTCGGCTCGTAGAATCCGCGCATGTACACGGAGGTCGATCACCAGTTGATGAGCCGCGCGCTGGCGCTGGCGCAGCGCGCGCTGTACCACGCCACGCCGAATCCGCGCGTCGGCTGCGTGATCGCGCGCGACGGCCGCGTGCTGGGCGAAGGCTGGACGCAGCCGCCCGGATCGAACCACGCCGAGGTCGAGGCACTGCTCGACGCTCGCCGCAACGGGCATGATCTGCACGGCGCGACCGCCTACGTCACCCTCGAGCCCTGCTCGCACTTCGGCCGCACGCCACCCTGTGCGACCGCGCTGATCGAGGCCCGTATCGCGCGCGTGATCGCCGCGGTCGAGGACCCGAACCCGCAGGTCGCCGGGCGCGGGCTGGAGATGCTGCGTGCCAACGGCATCGATGTGCGCTGCGGCCTGCTACGCAACGAGGCGATCGAAACGAACATCGGTTTCTTCTCGCGGATGAACCGCGGCCGGCCGTGGGTGCGCTTGAAGATCGCCGCCAGCCTCGACGGCAAGACGGCGCTCGACAACGGCGTGTCGCGCTGGATCACGTCCGAGGCGGCGCGCGCCGACGGCCACGCGTGGCGCGCGCGCGCCTGCGCGGTGCTCACGGGCATCGGCACCGTGCAGGCCGACGATCCGCAATTGAACGTGCGGCTGGTGCAGACGCGTCGACAGCCGCTGAAGGTGCTCGTCGACAGCCGGCTCGAGGTCGATTGCGGTGCGCGAATCTTCGACGGCGAACCGGTGCTCGTCGCGTGCGCGTTCGCCGACGACGGCAAGGTCGCGCGGCTGCGCGAGCGCAACGCCGAGGTGATCGAGCTGCCGAACGAAAACGGCAAGGTCGATCCGCCCGCTTTGATGAAGGAGCTGGCGCGCCGCGGCGTCAACGAAGTGCACGTCGAGGCCGGCTTCAAGCTCAACGGGTCGCTGGTGCGCGAGGGCGTGGTCGACGAGCTGCTCGTGTATCTGGCGCCCATGCTGATCGGCGAGGCGCAGGGGATGATCCATCTGCCCGCGCTGTCCGATCTGGCGCACGCGCGGCGTCTCGTCTTCCGCGAAGTGGTGCCGGTCGGCGAAGACGTGCGGATCCTCGCCCGCTGGGCGTGAACGACCGCGGCGCCCGCCGAGTTGGAACCCCCTGTCGTAAAGGGGGGTGAGGGGGGATTTGATGTTCACCGGGATCGTGCAGGGCATCGGCCGCATCGAGCGCGTCGAGCCGCTCGGCGCAGACGCCGGCGTGCGGCTGACGGTCGACGCGCAGCGTGTCTCGCTCGCCGGCGCGCGGGTCGGCGACAGCATCGCGCTGAACGGCGCGTGCATGACGATCACTTCGCTCGCCGGGCAGCACTTCACCGTCGACGTATCGCGCGAGAGCCTGGCCCGGACCGTCGGCCTCGATGCGCCGGGCGAGGTCAATCTGGAGACCGCGCTCGCACTCGGCGACAAGCTCGGCGGGCATCTGGTCTCGGGCCACGTCGACGGCGTCGGCGAAGTGGTGCGTTTCGCGCCGGTCGGCGAATCGTGGGATCTCGTGGTGCGTGCGCCGCGCGAACTGGCGAAGTACTTCGCCTACAAGGGTTCGGTCGCGGTCGACGGCGTGAGCCTGACGGTCAATCGCGTGACCGACACCGCGGCCGGCTGCGAGCTTGCGATCAACCTGATCCCGCACACGATCGAGGTGACGACGCTCAAGCGCCTGGCGCCCGGCGCGCGCGTGAACCTCGAAGTCGACCTGATCGCGCGTTACGTCGAGCGCATGCTCGCCGCGACGGACGCGTGAGCCGCCAGCGCGATGTCCGGCACGCCGCTGCTGGCGCTCGCCGTGGCCGCGGCGCTGCTTGCGCCGGCATTCGCCGATCGGCGCCGGCGCGCGTACGCGATCGCGTTCGTCGCGGCGCTGGCGCTGTTCTTCGGCCTGACGGCCCTGCCCGCTTCTTTGCCGGGCGAGCGGCTGATCGGAAACCGCTGGAACTGGGCCGGCGGGCTGTTCGCGGCTGCGGGCATGCTGGCGCTGGGTGCGGCGCTCGTGCGCCGCGCGGGCTTTGCGTGGCGCGAGTTCGGTCTGACGTGGTCGCAACAGCCGGGTTCGTTGCGCGCAGTTGCGCTCGTGACCCTTCCGGTGCTCGCGCTCAACTACGCCGCGATGATGCTGTCGCGCTTTCGCCTGCCGGGTGTGCCGCTGGAAACGTGGCTCTACCAGGCCACCTTGCCGGGGCTCGTGGAGGAGATCGCGTTTCGCGGCGTGCTGCTCGCGTTGGCGAACCGCGCCTTCGCCGCGCGCCGCACGATCGGCGGCGCGCCACTCGGCTGGGGCGGCGTGGTCGTCACCGCAAGCTTCGTCGCCGCGCACCATGTTTCGCTCGGCGCGCTGATCGGCGTGCTGCCCGCCGCGCTGCTTTATCTGTGGCTGCGCGCGCGCACCGGCAGCCTCGTGCTGCCGGTCGTCGTCCACAATGCGTGGAACCTGAGCGTCTATGCGGCACATCTTTGATCAAAGGCCGGCGTTCACCACAGAGGCACCGAGCAGAGCTTCTCTCTGTGTGCTCCGTGTCTCTGTGGTGAATACAGACTCGATCGCCCGGCCGCTGTCGCCCGCGCGTAGAATCCGCGTTCCTTTCCGCCCGGTGCGGAGGTCGTGATGCTGCAAGCCGTTCCTTCCCCTTCCTCGCCGCCTGCGCGGTCGCCGATCGCCTCGATTCCGGAAATCGTCGAGGAGATCCGCAACGGTCGCATCGTCGTGCTGGTCGACGACGAGGACCGCGAAAACGAGGGCGACCTGATCTTCGCGGCGGACTTCGTCACGCCGGAAAAAATCAACTTTCTCGCCAAGTACGGGCGCGGGTTGATCTGCATGCCGATCACCGCCGAGCACGCGCAGCGGCTGCGCCTGCCGCCGATGGCGCAGCACAACCGCACGGTGCACGGGACCAACTTCACGGTCGCGATCGAGGCCGCCGAGGGCGTCACCACCGGCATCTCGGCCGCCGACCGCGCGCACACGATCCGCGTGGCCACGCGCCCGGACGCGAAGCCCGAGGACATCGTGCAGCCGGGGCACGTGTTCCCGCTGGTCGCCCAGCCCGGCGGCGTGCTGATGCGCGCGGGCCACACCGAGGCGTGCTGCGATCTGGCGCGCATGGCGGGGCTGACGCCCGCGGCGGTGCTGTGCGAGATCATGAACGACGACGGGACGATGGCGCGGCTGCCGGACCTGATCCCGTTCGCGCAGCGGCACGGGCTGAAGATCGGCACGATCGCGGATCTGATCCACTACCGCGCGGCGAACGAGTCGTTGATCGAGCGCGTCGGTTCGCGCCGTGTGCGCACCTTCGCCGGCGAGTTCGACCTGGTGGCGTACCGCGACACGCCCAGCGGGGCGCCGCACCTGGCGCTCGTCAAGGGCCCGATCGACGCGCAGCACGAGGTGCTGGTCCGCGTGCACGAGCCGACTTCCGTGCTCGACCTGATCGACACCGAAGTCAGCGTCCATTCGTGGCCGTTCGGAAAGGCGCTGGCACGCATCGCGCAAGCGGATCGCGGCGTGCTGATCCTGCTGAACTGCGCGGAACCCGTCGATCGTCTGTTCGAGAAGTTCGGAGCGCTCACCGAGACGGACGCGGGCAAGGCACCCGCGCCGCGCGCGGCCAAGATGGACCTGCGTACCTACGGCATCGGCGCGCAGATCCTGCGCGATCTGAACGTCGGGGCGATGAAGCTTCTGGCGCGTCCGCGCAAGATGCCGTCGATGACCGGATTCGGGTTGCACGTGACCGGTTATCTGGAGGACTAGCCTGCCATGGCCATCGATTTCATCGATCCCGACCTCGACGGCGAAGGTCTGCGCATCGGCCTGGTGCAGTCGCGCTTCAACGAATGGGCTGGGCAGGCGCTGGCGCGCGCCTGCCTCGACGAGCTGGCCGAGCTGGGCGTGGACGAGGACGACATCACGCACGTGACCGTGCCGGGCGCGCTCGAGGTGCCGGTGGCGCTGGCCAAACTCGCCGCCACGGGCGACTTCGACGCGCTGATCGCCGTCGGCTGCGTGATCCGCGGCGAAACCTATCACTTCGAGATCGTCGCCAGCGAGTCCGCGCGCGGCGTGGCGCGGGTCGCGCACGACTACGGCGTTCCGGTGGCCAACGCGATCCTGACCACCGACACCGAGGAGCAGGCGCGCGAGCGGGTTTTCGAGAAGGGACGCGATGCCGCGCGGGTGGCCGTCGAGATGGCCAATTTGTTGTGGACGCTCGACGAAGCCGGCGAGGACGACGAGCGCGTCGCCGACGAGGAGCCGTGAGCGGCATGAACGCGCACGCATCGGTCAAGCCCCGCAGCGGCGGGCGCAGCGCGCGCCGGCGTGCGCGCGAGTACGCGCTGCAGGGACTTTATCAGTGGCTGGTCGGCGGCCAGGATGTCGCCGCCATCGAGAGCCATTTGATGCAGACCGAGGGCTTCGACAAGGCCGATGCCGCGCACTTTCGCGAGGTCCTGCACGGCGCGACCGAAGGCGCCGACGACTTGCGCGCCGAGTTCGCGCGGTTCATCGACCGCGACATCCGGCAACTGTCGCCGGTCGAGCACGCGATCCTGCTGATCGGCGCGTACGAACTGAAGCACCGGCAGGAAATCCCGTACCGCGTCGTGATCAACGAGGCCGTCGAACTCGCCAAGAGCTTCGGCGGCACCGAAGGCTTCAAGTACGTCAACGGCGTGCTCGACAAGGTCGCCGCCGCACTGCGTCCGCACGAAACCGGGCGCTGAAGGTGCCGCCGCGGCCGGCCATCGGGCGTGCGCGGGTCGGTCGAGGCGGAACGGAAATGAGCGAGTTCGAACTGATCGCCCGCTACTTCACGCGGCCCACGCGCGAACGCGCCGGTGTAGGCGACGACTGCGCGCTGATCGACGCGGGCGACGTCACGCTCGCGATCACTACCGACATGCTGCTGGCGGGGCGGCACTTCTTCGCCGACGCCGACGCCGAGGCGCTCGGCCACAAGGCGCTCGCGGTCAACCTCTCCGACCTGGCCGCCGCGGGTGCCGCGCCGCGCTGCTTCTTCCTGTCGCTGGCGCTGCCGCGCGCGGACGAGGCCTGGCTCGCGGCGTTCGCGCGCGGACTGTTCGCGCTGGCCGATGCGCACGGCTGCGCGCTGCTGGGCGGCGACACCACGCGCGCGCCGCAACTGCGCGTCGACGAACGCACGGTCGACGGCCCGCTGACGATCTCGATCACCGCGATCGGCGAGGTGCCGCGCGCGGCCGTGCGTACGCGCGCCGGCGCGCGCGCGGGCGACGACCTGTGGGTGTCCGGCAGCGTCGGCGATGCCGCACTGGCGCTCGCGCATCGCTGCGGCGAGGCCACGGGGCTGGACGCCGCCGAACGGGCGGCCTGCCGGATGCGGCTCGAACGGCCCGCGCCGCGCGTCGAGCTGGGCATTCGCTTGCGCGGGCTGGCCACCGCGGCGATCGACGTTTCGGACGGACTGCTCGGCGACCTGGATCACATCCTGGAACGGTCTCGCGTCGGCGCCCGCGTCCGGTGGCCGCGGGTGCCGCGTTCGGACGCGCTGCGGCGTCAACCCGAGGCGTTGCAGCGGCGTTGCGCGCTCGCGGGCGGCGACGACTACGAGCTGCTGTTCACCGCCCCTGCGTCCGCGCGCGTGGAAGTCCTGGCCGCAGCCGCCGAAGCCGGTGTGGAGGTCAGCCGGATCGGGACGGTGACCGCCGACGCTGGACTCGAAGTGCTCGACGCCGACGGCGCGCTATTGGACACTACGTACCGCGGATACGACCATTTCGCGCCATGAACGCTTCCCTGCCGCCGCAGTCCATGCCGGAGCACGCAAACCCCGGCGCGGCGGATGCGCCGGCAGGCGGTAGCAGGGCGCGGCAGCCGACCTGGCGCTTCCTGCGCGAGCACCCGCTGCACATGATCGCGCTCGGCTTCGGAGCCGGCATGCCGCGCACCGCCCCCGGCTCCTGGGGAACGCTGTTCGCGTGGGGCAGCTTCGTCATGCTCGACCGCTGGCTCACCGACGCCGGCTGGCTCGCCGTGATCGGCTTGGCACTTGCGCTCGGCCCCTTGGCCGCGCAGCGCGCGGGCATCCGGCTCGGGGCGGATTCGGGTCACATCGTGATCGACGAGATCGCCGCCTTCTGGATCGTGCTCGTGATGCTGCCGGACGCCACCGCCGCACCGCTGCTGCAGCAGGCGATCGCTTTTCTGTTGTTCCGCATGCTCGACATCGCGAAGCCGCCGCCGATCCGCGCGCTCGACGCGCGCTTCAAGAGCGGCGTCGGCGTGATGGCCGACGACCTCGTCGCCGCGTTTTACACGCTGCTGGTGATCGCGCTTTGGTACCGGATCGCCTAATGGACGCACCGATGAACCACATCGCCGACCACATCGCGCGGCTTGCCGAACGACTCGGCGAGCTGCTCACCGAGCAGCGGCTCGTGCTGGCCACGGCCGAGTCGTGCACGGCCGGCGGCATCGGCTTCGCGGTGACGCAGGCGGCGGGGTCGAGCGGCTGGTACGACCGCGGGTTCATCGTCTACTCCAACGAGGCCAAGCAGCAGGTGCTCGGCGTGTCGCCTGTGTATCTGCGCGACTTCGGCGCGGTCAGCGAGCCGGTCGCGCGCGCGATGGCGCTCGGTGCGCTCACCCACAGCCATGCGCAGATCGCGGTGGCGGTCACCGGCATCGCCGGGCCGGGCGGCGGCACGGTCGACAAGCCGGTCGGCACCGTGTGTTTCGCCTGGGCGATCAAACGCGATCCCGCCGCCGCGCCCTGGGTCAAGACCGCGACGCGACGTTTCGACGGCGACCGCGCCGCCGTGCGAACGCAGGCGATCGTCGCCGCGCTCGAAGGGCTGATCTCGCTGCTCGAGCAGCGGCAGGATGTCTGAGTTGCGGATCGCGCCGAGCCCGAGGCCGCGCTCGGGGCGACGCGCAAGCGGCTGGCGGGCCGTCGCGGGGCGCGGGCTTGATCTACGTCGTCCATCGTGCATCCGCTCGCCGATTCGCGGGACGCTGCGCCAACGCGCGCGTGCGACGATTCGCCTTGACGTCGTTTGCCGCTCGCGATGAGACCCTCGCCGATCGCACCGCCTTTGCGCCTGGGGCTTGCGTTGTTCAGTGAAGCGGACGAGCGTTTCGTCCGGGCGCTGGTCACATCGATGGCGTCGGATGCGCTGCCGTGGGTCGTCGTCGACCGTGCGCCGGTGCACGCGCTGCTGCTGGCGCGCGGGCTGCGCCGACGCAATGCGGACGACGCCGCGGTGCTGCTGCTTGCCGCCGACGCGGCGGCACGTGCCTCGCGCCTGTACGGCGACGCGATGCCGCCGATCGCGTTGCGCAAGCCGCTGCGCCCATCGCATCTGAAGATCGTGCTCGAGATGGCTGCCGCGAGCCTGGTCCCGGAACACGTCGCCGGTGTGCTGCCTCAGACGCGTCCGCGCGTCGGCGCGGAATTCGATCCGCTGGCGGCTCGCTGACGCTACGCGTGCACGCCCTCGCCGAGCGCGGCAGCGTCGAAATCCCCGCGGGCTTCGCTCGCGCCCCTTGTGAAATCCCCCGCACGCTTCGCGTGCGCCCCTTTTTGAAGGGGGCTGGTGCTCGCCCCCTTTTGGAGAAGGGGGGAGGGGGGATTTCAAGGTCCCGCGAGCCGCGTCGATCGATCTCCGGACGCCTAATCCCCCACAACGCGCGACCCTTAGACTCCTCTACCGGATCCCCCAGGTCGCCCGCGCGGAGCGCTCATGCCCTCGGAATTGCTGCTGTTGTTCGTTCTGATCCTGCTCAATGGCGTCTTCGCGATGTCGGAGATCGCGCTGGTGACCGCGCGCAAGGCGCGGCTGCAGGTGCTGGTCGATCAGGGCGACCGCGGCGCGGCAGCCGCCATGGCGCTGAACGAGAACCCGACGCGCTTTCTTTCGACGATCCAGGTCGGGATCACGTCCATCGGTATCCTGAGCGGTATCGTCGGCGAGGCGGCGTTCGCCGCGCCGCTCACGGTCTGGCTGGTGGACATGGGCGCCGAGGCGAAGGCGGCGCAGATCGCCGCGACCGGACTGGTGGTGGTCGTCGTCACGTACTTTTCGATCGTGCTCGGCGAGCTGGTGCCGAAGCGTCTCGGCCAGATCAGCGCCGAGACGATCGCGCGCCGTGTGGCGCGGCCGATCGGGTGGCTTGCGCTCGTCGCCAAGCCGTTCGTGCGGCTGCTGTCGGGGTCGACCGATCTGCTGCTGCGGCTGATCGGCGTCAAGGGCCGCGGGGCCGCGGCGGTGACCGAGGAGGAGATCCATGCGCTGATCGAGGAGGGTTCCGAGTCGGGCGTGATCGATGCGCAGGAGCGCGCGATGGTTCGCAACGTCTTCCGCCTCGACGACCGCCAGATCGCCTCGCTGATGACGCCGCGCTCGGACATCGTCTACCTCGATCTGGAAGATCCCTTCGAAGAAAACCTGAAGAAGGTGCTGGAAACGGACCATTCGCGCTTCCCGGTATGCCGCGGCGGTCTGCGCGAAGTCCTGGGCATCATCAGCGCGCGGCAGCTTTTGATGCAGACGATCCGCGATGGCCGTCCCGATTTCGGCAAGTCGCTCGAGCCGGCGGTGTACGTTCCCGAGTCGCTGACCGGCATGGAGCTGCTGGAGAACTACCGCTCCTCGACCGCCCACATGGCGCTGGTCGTCGACGAATACGGCGAGATCCAGGGCATGGTCACGTTGCAGGACCTGTTCGAGGCGATCGCCGGCGAATTCAAGACGCCGCGCGTGGAGGACGCGTGGGCGATCCAGCGGCAGGACGGCTCGTGGCTGCTCGACGGCCTGATTCCGGTGCCGGAGTTGAAGGACCGGCTCGGATTCACGCACGTGCCGGAGGAGGAACTCGGCCGCTACAACACGCTGTCCGGCATGGTGATGCTGCTCCTCGGGCGGGTGCCGCATACGGGCGACGCGGTCGAATGGGCCGGCTGGCGCTTCGAGATCGTCGACATGGACGGTCGCCGTATCGACAAGGTGCTCGCCACGCGCGTGGCGGTTGCGCCGGCCGCCGACGTCGCGGTCGAGGACTGACGCCGCACCGCAAGCCGCCGCCCACCACCCCCCTTTGAAAGGAGGGCAGGGGGGTTCCAGATGCCGCCGCAGCATGCCACACCTGCCGCAACGACACGGTCTGGCGCGGGCGGAAATCCCCCTCGGTCCCCCTTTTCCAGAATGGAAGAAGGGCGAACTACCTTGCGAGGACGACTTCGACGCCGAGGCCGCGGCCGTTCAGGCCGGCGACGAAGGACACGCTGCCGCGATGCAGTTCGGCGATGCGCTTGACCAAGGCGAGTCCGAGTCCGGCGCCGCCGCCTTCGGCGCCGCGGTAGAAGCGATCGAACGCGCGGCTGCGCTGCTCCGGGGTCATGCCGGGGCCGTCGTCGCGCACCGTCAGCCGCACGTCGGCTCCGGTGGCCTGCGCCTCGACGCGCACCGCACGGTCCGCGTGGCGCAGGGCGTTGTCGAGCAGATTGCGAAGCAGGATGGCCAGCGCGTCGGCGTCGCCGCGCAGCTCGAGCGGCGGCACGTCGAGTTCCAGTACGATGCCGCGCGCGCGCGCGGCCGGCTCGAACTCGGCGGCGACCAGGCGTACGAGCGCCTGCAACCGCATGTCCGGCAGCGCGGCCAGATCGAGGCGCCGGGTGTCGAGCCGCGCGAGTGTCAGCACGCTGTCCACGCCGCGCACCGCGCGGTCGACGCCGCCGATCAGCTCGCGCAACGCGGCGTCCCGCTCGGCGTCGACGCGCGAGCGCAGAGCGACCTGCGCCTGTGCGCGAAGCGCGGCGAGCGGCGTGCGCAACTCGTGCGCGGCGTCGGCGGTCAGCGTACGTTCGTGCAGCAGCGCCGCCTCGACGCGCGCCAGCAAGCGGTTGACCGCCTGCCCGACCGGCGCGAGTTCGGTCGGTAGCGCATCGGCGCGCACCGGCGTGGCGTCGCCCGGCGTGCGGGCGTCGATCGCGCGCGAAAAGTCGATCACCGGTGCGGTGACCTTGCGCACGATCAGCCAGGCGGCGCCCGCGAGCAGCAACGTAAAGACCAGTCCGGGCGCGAGCAGGCGCAGCGCCGCCGCCTGCGCAGCGGCGGCGCGCACGGCAAGCGGCTGCGCGACGTGGATCGCGCCGCGTCCGCGCGGCGCCTGCAGCGAGTACACGCGGTAGTCGGTGCCGCGCACACGCCGATCCGCAAAGCCGCTCGCGGTCGTTTCGGCGAAGGGTTCGCTCGGTGCCCCGGGCGAGCGGTAGACGATCGCGCCGCGCTTGTCGCGCACCTGGTAAAAGAGCGCCTCGGCGTGCGCGTGGTCGATCATCTCGAGCTCGACGTCCTCCTGCTCGTCGAGCCATTCATGCGCGACGACCGCGAGCACCGCATGCGCGGTCTCGGCCAAGGCTGCGTCGAACAGGCGGCCGGACTCGGTGAGCGACGCGCGGTACAGCCATACGCCACCGGCCGCCCAGCTCGCGAGCGTGGCTGCGGCCAGCAGCGCAACCAGCCGGCCGCGCAGGGACCAGCGCGCGTTGTGCATCGAACTCAGGGGTTCGGGACCGCGAGCCGGTAGCCGAGCCCGCGCCGGGTTTCGATCAATCCGGCGCCGAGCTTGCGCCGCAGATGGTGCACGTGGACGTCGACCGCATTGCTTTCGATCGATTCGTTCCAGCCGTACAGCGCCTCGGCAAGCTGCGCGCGTGTGAGCACCACGCCGGGCCGGCGCGCCAGCGCGAGCAGCAGCGCGAATTCGCGCGGGGTCAGATCGATCGGCATGCCGTTGCGCGTGACCTTGCGTGCGGCCGGGTCGATCGCGATGCGGCCCAGTTGGATCGTCGGTGCCGCGCGTCCGGCCGCGCGCCGCTCGAGCGCGCGCAGGCGGGCGGCGAGTTCGTCCAGGTCGATCGGCTTGACCATGTAATCGTCGGCGCCCGCATCGAGCCCGGCGATGCGGTCGGCGATGCGGTCGCGTGCGGTGGCGATCAGGATCGGCGTGGTGACCCCGCGTGCGCGCGCCGACTTGACCAGTTCGACACCCGAGCCGTCGGGCAGGCCGAGGTCGAGCACGACCGCGTCGTAGGTCGCGGCGAGTTCCGGTGCGATCAACCATGCGGCCCGCGCTTCGGCCGCGCTGCGTGCCCAGTCGACCGCGTGGCCGTCCTGTCGTAGGCCAGCCTTCAAGGCGGCAGCGAGCATCGGATCGTCTTCGACGAGCAGCAGGCGCATCGATGCCGTCAGTCGTCGTCGTGTTCGGCATGCCGCCGCTGCCGGGTGTCGGCGAGCGCGGGCTTGCCTTCGACGGCGAGCGAGGTCAGCGCGGTGCCAGGCTGCAATCCGGGCGCCGGGATCAGACCGGTCCAGAATGCGCCGACCGCACCGACCAGCAGCAGCGCGACGAACCAGCGCGTGCCGGCCGCCGCGGCACCCGGACCGGACTTGTAGCCGCTCAGCATCGCGCCGACCAGGTTCTCCCGGTGCAGCAGGCTGCTCGCGAAAACGGCTGCAATGTGCACGAGCACGAGCGCGAGCGTGGCGTTGGCCGCGCCTTCGTGCAGTTCTTCGAGCCACTGCGGCCCGATCTCCGCATACGCCGCCCAGCCGGTCGTAGCGGTCGTCGCCAGCAGCGCGAGCAGCGCCAGGATCGCCCAACTCCCCGCCGGGTTGTGGCCGAGATAGTGCCGCGGCTTGAACGTCGCGAGCGACTTCAGGTAGTCGAACACCGCGCGCGGCGCGAGCGCGAACGACGTGAAGCGCGCGTAGCGCGTGCCGACCAGCCCCCACAGCAGGCGAAAGGCGACGAGGCCGAGCACGGTGTAGCCGAGCCGCACGTGCACGTCGCGCCAGCGTTCGGAGTCGGCGGTCAGCCAGGCGCCGGCGAACGACAGCGCGAGCAGCCAGTGGAACGCGCGCGTGGGCAGATCCCAGACCAGGATTCTCGTTGACTTGATCATGATCTCTTCCTTCGAAACCTTGGAACGTCCCGGGCACGGAGGCCGGCGCGCGCGTTGTGCACGCCGCCCCGCCTTCGGGCGACGGAAGGTCCCGCTCGCCCGGATGCGGGAGCCGGCGGCGGTCGCCGCCCCTCAGAAGCGCGGTACGCGGACGCTGCGCTCGCTGTAGTCGCCTTTATCCGCGGCAACATGGCAGGCGCCGCAGTTGGCCGCGCTCTTGACCGCGGCGCTCTTCCACGCGCCGGCGGGCACCTCGTCGTGCTCCTTGCGGAACCAGCGCGTTTCGCTGATGCGCAGCGCGCTCGCGCCAAACTTGCGCTCGGTCCCCGCGTGATCACGCAGGTACTGTGCGATGTGCGCGGCGGTCGCTGCGTCCAGGCTTGCGTCGCTGCCAAAGTGCTGGTCGAGCCCTTGCATCAGGCGGCTCCACGAGGCGGCCGACAGCAGGCCGGGCGGGTAGGCGAGATGGCAACTGCCGCATTCGGCGACATAGGTCGGATCGGCCGGCGCGGCGCGCTTCGCATCGGCTCGTACGCCTCCGCTCAGGGCAAACAGCACGAGCAACAGGCCGGCAGCGCAGGGGCGCATGGCGCGTCGGCCGGCCGATCGAGCTTTTCGCATGGAGCGCCTCCTAGCCTTTGAGCGAAATCAGCCAGGTGAGAATGTCGCCCTTTTCGACCGGCGTGCAGGCGCGGGCGAGCACGTCGTTGCAGTTGCGCTTGAACCACTTCTCGATCTTGGCCGGGTCGGTGAAGCGCTCGGCGTTGGCGCCGGGCGCAAGCGGCGCGATCGACTTGCCGGTCTTCGCATGTTTGCCGGCGACGAGCGGATTGTCGGTGTGACAACTCGCGCAACTCCACTCGCCGCCGTGCGTGGTCTTGAACAGCCGCTCGCCGCGGTGCGCCGAGAACCCTGCAAAGGTCGGCGTCGTGCGGCGAACCGTCGCTTCCAGAGAGCGCAAGTAGTCGGACGGCGTCTGCGCCAACGCGGCGTCGGCGGCTGCGGCGAACGCCGCGGCGAGCGCAAGCCGTCGTGCGAACCGTGCCATGGGTGTGCTCCTGCTGTGTGATGCGATGAAACGCAGCGTAGAAAGCAGCGATTAAGCCGGGATTAAGAGGCGGCAGCGCGGCGCAGTGCGCCGGCGGGCCGCACGATGGCGAGTGCGGCGAAGTTCAGGCGGCGGCGTGAAACAGCGCGAACCACGCGCGCTCGTCGAGCCAGACGTGACGCGGGTTCCAGCCCGCGGCGCGCAGCAGCTCGGCGAAGGTCTCGGGCCGGTATTTGTAGCTGTTCTCGGTGTGGATGCGCTCGCCGCGCGCGAAGCGGCGTTCGGCGCCGGGCCAGCGGACCGTCATGTCGGCCAGCGCTTCGAGATGCATTTCGATGCGCGCCTCGCGCGCCGCGTAGAAGGCGACGTGCTTCCACTGCGTCACGTCGAAGTCCGCGCCGAGCAGGCGGCCGACATGGCGCAGCACGTTGCGGTTGAATGCCGCGGTCACACCGAGCGGATCGTCGTAGGCGGCGTTCAGCACCGCCTCGTCCTTGATCAGGTCCACGCCGATCAGAAGCTGCGCATCTGCGCCGCCGCAGGCGTGCAGCCGGTGCAGGAAAACGATCGCCTCGTCGGGCGCGAAGTTGCCGATCGACGAACCGGGATAGAAGAACAGCCGGCGCTGCGCGTGCACCTCGTCCGGCAGCGCGAGCCCGCGCGCGAAGTCCTGCCCTATCCCCACGATCTCGAGCTCCGGGCGCTCGCGTTGCAGGCACTCGAGCGCGTCGCGCAGGAAGTCGACCGAGATGTCGACGGCGACGTACTGGCGCGGGCGCAACGCGTCGAGCAGGCGCGCGGCCTTGGCGCAGTTGCCGGCGCCGAGGTCGACGAGGGTGGTGGCCGGGCCGATCGCGCGCGCGAGGTCGGCACCGTGACGCGCGAAGATCCGCGCTTCGGTGCGGGTCGGCGTGTACTCGTCGAGCGCGGTGATCGCCGCGAACAGGCGCGAGCCGAGTTCGTCGTAGAAGTACTTCGGCGGGATCGATGCGCGCGGCGCGAGCAGCGCGGTCGCAAGCTCGGCGCGCACCTCCGACGCGCCGGGCAGCTGCATCTGGACGAGCCGTGGTCGGACGGTATCCGGTCCGCGGGTCGGGGCGAGGGGCTTCATGCGGGCTGGGTCGCGGAAGTTGCCGCGAGCTTACGCGCCTCGCGCGCGGGGTCCGGTACCGCGCGTCGGATACGGACTGCGCACAGTTGCGGATCGGCGGGCTGGAACGGTTCAGCGCCGGCGGTAAAGGTTGATCTGGTCGCGCGTGCGGCGTGCGGCTTCGCGCGCGGCGGCGGCGTAGTCCTCGTCGCGGCCCGCGTACAGGATCGCGCGCGACGAGTTGATCGCCAGACCGTCGCCGCGTGCGGTCTGTCCGGCCCGAACGGCGGCCTGCACGTCGCCGCCCTGCGCGCCGATGCCCGGCACCAGCAACGGCAGATCGCCGACGAGCGAGCGCACGCGCGCCAGCTCGTCCGGATACGTCGAGCCGACGACCAACCCGAGCTGGCCGTTCGAGTTCCACTGCGAAGCGGCGAGCCGCGCGACGTGCTCGTACAGGCGCACGCCGCCGATGTCGAGCATCTGCAGGTCGTTGCCGCCCGGGTTACTGGTCCGGCACAGCAGGAAGACGCCGCGGTCGGCGTATTCGAGAAAGGGCTCGATCGAATCGAGCCCCATATAGGGCGACAGCGTGACCGCGTCGGCGCCGTAGCGCTCGAACGCCTCGCGCGCGTAATGCTCCGCGGTCGAGCCGATGTCGCCGCGTTTGGCGTCGAGGATCACCGGCACCTGCGGATGCGCGCTGCGGATGTGCGCGAGCAAATTTTCGAGCTGATCCTCGGCGCGGTGCGAAGCGAAGTACGCGATCTGCGGCTTGAAGGCGCACGCGAATTCTGCGGTCGCATCGACGATCGTTCGGCAGAACGCGAGGATCGCATCGTCGCGATCGCGCAGCGGCGCGGGGAAACGGCCCGGATCCGGATCGAGGCCGACGCACAGCAGCGTGTCGGCCGCGCGCCAGCGCGCCGCGAGCTTCTCGGTGAAGGTCATGCCGCGATTGTAGGCAGCGTCGGGCGTGGGTCGTCGACCCCGCCGACGGCGGCCGCACGGCGGGCGTCCGCCGGCTCGCGGCCGGCGTGCTACCTTCGCGCGCCGCCCGGCATGCCCGCCGACGATGACCCGCTTGTCCAACCGCGACCTCGTGCTGCTCGTGCTGCTGACGTTCCTCTGGGGCGTGAACTGGCCGGTGATGAAGTTCGGGGTGACCGAGCTGCCGCCGCTGTACTTTCGCGTCATCTGCATCGGCGGCGGTCTCGTCGTGATGGCGGTGGCCGCGCGGGCGATGGGTGTCTCGCTCGCCGTGCCGCGCGGCGCCTGGCCGCGGATCGTCCGACTCGCGATCCCCAACCTGATCGTCTGGCACACGCTGGTCGTGATCGCGCTGAAGATGCTGCCGTCGGGACGCGCGGCGATCCTCGGCTATACGATGCCGGTCTGGGCCGTGCTCGCAGGGCTGCTGTTCTTCGGCGAACGTCCGCTCGTGCGCCACTGGTGGGGCGTGGCCGCCGCGTTCGCGGGCACGCTGCTGCTGCTGTCGTCGGAGCTCGGCGCACTCGCCGGCAGCCCGCTCGGCACGCTTCTGATGCTGGCGGCCGCGGCGGCGTGGGGCTACGGCACGCATCTGATGCGCAGGCACCTGACCGACATGCCGGTACTCGCGCTGACGTTCTGGATGCTCGCGGCGACGCTGCCGGTGATGATCGCCGGCTCGGTGCTGTTCGAGCGCGCCGACTGGCGCACGCCGACCTCCGGCGAGTGGGCGGCGATCGTCTACAACATCGTGTTCGCGATCGCCTTCTGCCACGTCGTATGGAGCCGGCTTGCGCGCACGCTGCCGCCGGCGGCCAGCGGCCTGTCGGTGATGATGATCCCGGTGCTCGGCGTGTTTTCGGGGATGTGGATGCTCGGCGAGCGACCGTACTGGCAGGACTATGCGGCGCTCGCGTTGATCCTGTTTGCGCTGGCCACAGTGCTGCTTGCGCCGCGCGCGCGGGGCGCCGCCGGCTGAGCCCGCGGCCCGTTCAGGCGGTCGCCCGCTCGGCGAGGTAGCGCCGGATCAGGCCGAGCAGTTCCTCTTCCTGGTACGGCTTGCCGAGGTACTCGTTGACGCCGATCTCCAGCGCCATGCCGCGATGCTTCTCCGCGGTGCGCGAGGTGATCATGAAGATCGGGATGTCGCGCGTCTCGCGGCTGGCCCGCACGTTGCGCGTCAGGTCGAAGCCGTCCATGCGTGGCATCTCGATGTCGACGAGCATGAGGTCGGGGCGCGCGTCCTGAAGCTGCCGCAGCGCATCCACGCCGTCCTTGGCCAGCATCACCTCGTAGCCGTGGCGCTCGAGCAGCCGCTGTGTGACGCGCCGCACGGTCAGCGAATCGTCGACGACCATCACCAGCGCGGGCGCCTCGGACTCGTCCGCCGCGGTGCCCCGCTCGCCGGCGCGGTTTGCGTCCTCCACGGCCGCCGCGCGCCCCGGCGCGGCGTACAGTGCCGGCGGCTCCGGCGCGCGCGTGATCAACTGGACCGGGTTGACGATCAGCACGATCTCGCCGTTGCCGAGGATCGTGGCACCCAGGATGCCCGCCAGGCGCGACACCTGCGCGCCGACGTTCTTGACCACCACTTCCTGGTTGGTCGATACGTCGTCGACCGACACCGCGAGCCGGTCGTCGCCCGAGCGCAGCAGCACCACCGGCGTCTGCTTGGCGTGGTGCAGCGCGACTTCGACGCCGAGAAGCTGCGCCAGCGGCCGCAGCACGACCTGGCCGACCGGCGCGATGTCGATGACGCCGTCGACGAGCGCGGCGGAAATCTGCGTCGGCCGGTAGCGGCGCACCTGCTCGACCATGCCGGCCGGGATCGCGTAGCGTCGTCCGCCGACGGTCGCGAGCACGACCTGCGTGACCGCCAGTGTCAGCGGCAGATACAGCGTGAAGCGCGTGCCGCGCCCGCGCTCCGAGGCGACCGTCACGCGGCCGCCGAACGAGCCCAGTTCGGCTCGAACGACGTCCATGCCCACACCGCGGCCGGCCAGTTCGGTGACCTCGGTGGCGGTCGAGAACCCGGGCGCGAAGATCAGTTCCATCAGCTCGCGGTCGGTCGCGTGCTGGTTCGGACCGATCAACCCTTTCGCCAGCGCGCGCGCGCGGATGCGCTCGAGGTTCAGCCCCGCGCCGTCGTCGGCCACGACGACGATGATCTCGTTGCCTTCCTGGCGGACCTCGACCGCGATCTCGCCGGTTTCCGGCTTGCCGGCGGCGCGCCGCTCGGCGGGCGTCTCCAGCCCGTGCACGATCGCGTTGCGCACCAGATGCTCGAACGGTCCGCCCATTCGCTCCAGCACGCCGCGGTCGATCTCGACGTTGCCGCCCCGCACCTCGAGGTTGACGCGCTTGTCCAGTTCCTTCGCCGTCTGCCGCGCGACCCGGTATAGGCGTTCGGACAGATTGGCGAACGGAACCAGCCGCACCCGCATCAGTTGCTGCTGCAGCTCGCGCGTCAGGCGCGACTGCGACGACAGATCGCTGTCGGCCATCGCCAGGCCCTTGAGCATGTTGGCCTGGACCATCGCGACGTCCTCGACGGACTCGGCGAGCAGGCGCGTGAGCTCCTGCAGGCGCGTGTAGCGGTCGAACTCGAGCGGATCGAACGCGGCCGATTCTTTCGCGAGCTGGTCGGCCCGCGCCTGGATCTGCGCGTCGGCCTGGATCTCGACCTCGCGCAACTGCCCGCGCAGGCGCTGGATGTTCTCGGTCAGGTCGGTCAACGCCGTCCTCAGCGTGCCGATCTCGTTTTCGAGCTTGGAGCGGGCGATCGACACCTCGCCCGCCTGGTCGACGAGCTTGTCGAGCACGTCGGCGCGCACGCGGATGAACGATGCCGCCTGCGGCGTCGCCGGCGCCGCTGCGGCGGGCCGCGCGGGCGCGGGCGGCGCGACTTCGCGCGGCGGCTCGACCGGGCGCACGCTCGCGAGGTTGATCACCGGCGCCAGCGGTGCGGCCGTCGGCGGCGAGCTCGGTGCTGCGGGGGGTGCATCGGCCGGCTCGGGAGCGGGCGTCGGCGCGGAAGCGGCCCGCGCGGCCGAACGCGCCACCGCGTCCGGGTGCTGCAGTTCCTCGTACAGCGCGACCGCTTCGTCGTACTGACCCTGCAGGTCCTCGACGATCACCGGCGGACCGTCGA
>FWPU01000653.1_pt1 | contig 111139 bp, 86 predicted proteins | sample 2228361 | NCBI WGS metagenome assembly FWPU01 (sample SAMEA103939777, study PRJEB20133) | metagenome | reverse complement strand
GATCTCGAATAAACGAATGCGGGCGCGCTTCGTGCACCAGTATCCCCGCCCTCGCACGCCTGTTCCCCCGTTCGCACGTTCCACGTTCCTACGTTCGCACGTTCCCTGTGCCTGTACCATCCCCTCTGTCAACGAATGGCGAACGAATAAACGAATGCGGGCGCGCTTCGTGCACCCGTGTCTCCACTCTCGCGCGCCTGCGCTCGCGTTCGCACGTTCGCACGTTTCACGTTCCACGTTCCCACGTTCCCACGTTCGCACGTTCCACGTTCCCACGTTCCCACGTTCTACGTTCCCACGTTCCCACGTTCCAGACCCTTGAGGTCGGGACGCGCCCATGGAGGGGGCAGCGCTCGGGGTGCGGGCACGGTTCCGCTGCAGCCCGCGCTCCGTGGCGCAAGACCTCAAGGGTCGGTTGTTTCCCACGTTCTACGTTCACACGTTCCCACGTTCGCACGTTCCTCACACTCGCACTTCGGCGCCGGCTGCTGCCGAGCGATACGCCGCATCGAGCAGGCGCAGCACCGCCAGCCCTTCGGCGCCCGTTGCCAGCGGCGCGCCTTCACCCCGACAGGCGGCGACAAAGTGGCGAAAACCCTCCGCCCATGCCCATTCTTTCTTCGGCACATCGGGCGCAACTTCCACCGGAACACCATCTTCAGTACGGTAAATGCGGAGGGGATGATCCCTGCCGTACAGATCAGGGAAATAATCGGCGCCGGCCAGATCGCCCGCGATCTGAATGCGCTCTTCGTTACGCGCATGAATTGCCCAGGTGACCTCAATCGTCACCAGACCGCCATTCGCCAGCCGCAGATGAATCGCCGCCAGATCATCGACATCGAACGTCCCACCGGGCACACGGTCGGCGCCCCAGCCGCCAAGCCCGCGCTCGTATGGACCATGCACCGCCTGGATTTCGCCGCGCACGGCGCTTACCGGAGGGAAGCCCAGAATCCAGTAGACCATATCGAGCATGTGCACGCCGATGTCCATCGTTGCACCGCCGCCTGCCAGTTCTTTGCGCGTAAACCACGATCCATAGCCGGGAATGCCATTGCGCCGCAGCATGCGCCCAAAGGCGTAGGTGATCGTCCCGAAACGTCCCGCCTGCGCCATCTGGCGCAGCATCAGGATTTCGGGGCGGGGACGGTTGCTCATATTGACCGCCAGCACTTTGCCAGCCTTCTCGGCGGCGGCGACCATCGCCTCGCCATCTTCCACGCTGGTCGCCAGCGGTTTTTCACACAGCACATGTTTGCCTGCCTCGAACGCTGCAATCGCAACCGGGGCGTGAAAGACGTTCGGCACAGCCACCGTGATGGCATCGAGGTCGTCCAGTGCCATCAGATCACGATAATCGGCAAACACGTGCGGAATATTGAACTTTGCGGCGGCTTCCTGCGCGCGCGCCAGGTTCGTATCGCAAATGGCGGTAACCTGAACGCCGGGTATCGCCTGAAGCGAAGGGACGTGGCCGTGAACGACGACCGCGCCAGCGCCAACGACGCCGATGCGAACGGGGGTGGACATTGGGTGTTCCTTCCTGCTGTCAGATCGGCGTAGCCGGAACGTCCATCTCCAATGACAGAACGCATGCTACACCGGGTAAGAACGAATACCCGATCATCTTACCACGAACGACGCGCATACTGGTTGTGTATCGGGAGGGAATGGGTTAGAATGAAGCGGAATTGATCCTGTCGTTATCCTGACCTGGGGCATATATATGCGTATTATTCTCTGGCTCGCACTGATTGCCGGTGTTGCACTCTGGGCGCTGGCATTGCAACGGGAACTCGCGACTGTCCGCAAACATCGCGCGATGTACCGCGAGGCGGCAATGCGCATGGAGCGCCGCCTGCACGAGTTGATGCAGTCGTCCCAATCGTAAGTGCATCGATGTGCGTGAAGGTTAGAGTGCGCGTATGCAAAAACGCATCGGCATCATTGATCTGGGATCGAATACCACCCGCATGATCGTAATGGGGTACACGCCGCATCACTCGTTCCGTCTCCTCGATGAAGTTCGCGAAAGTGTACGTCTGGCGGAAGGCATTGGTGCTGATGGACGGCTGCAGCCTGCCGCGATGGATCGGGCAGTGGCGACGATGCGGCTGTTTCACGCTCTGAGCCACTCTGAACAGGTACAGACGATTGTTCCGGTGGCGACGAGCGCCGTTCGTGAGGCGGTCAATCAGGCGGAGTTCATTGCGCGAGTCGCTGCCGAGGCTGGTCTGGCGATGCGGGTGCTCACGGCGCGCGAAGAAGCGTACTACGGCTATCTGGGCGTGGTGAACTCCATCGATCTGCGCGACGGGTTCACCATCGACATTGGTGGGGGCAGTACGCAGGTATCGCAGGTGCGCGGGCGCGGTTTTCTTCGCTGGTACAGCCAGCCGATTGGCGCATTGCGGGCTGCCGAACGGTTCGTTCGATCCGATCCGATCAGCAACAAAGACTTCCGCGCACTCGAAGCGAGCGTCGCCGGGCATTTCGCCCCGCTCGACTGGCTGAGCGCCGAGCAGGGTCCGATGCTGGTCGGGATCGGCGGCACCATCCGCACCCTTGCCGAGATCGATCAGAAAGTGCACAACTACCCGCTCGATCGCGTTCATGGGTACGTTCTGGCACGCGCACGGCTCGAAGCGTTGATTGAGCAGTTGCGCAGTATGGATCAGCGGCAGCGCGAGGAAGTTCCCGGTCTCAGGCGGGATCGTGCCGATCTCATTCTTCCCGGAGCTGTGATTCTGGCGCACCTCATGCGGCGCGGCGGGTTCGAGGCGCTGACTGTCGGCGGTCAGGGATTGCGCGAGGGGATTTTTTACGAACACTTCCTGGTTGGCGAGCAACCGCCGCTCTTCGCCGATATGCGCGGGTTCAGCGTGCAGAACCTGGCGCGCATCTACAACTACGAGGCGCTGCACGCCGCCAAGGTGCGCGATCTGGCGCTCTCGATGTTCGATCAGTTGCGCTCCCTGCACGCCTATGGCGACTGGGAACGCATGCTGCTCGGCTATGCCGCAACGCTCCACGACATCGGTCTGGCGGTCAATTACTACGACCACCACAAACACGGCGCCTATCTGGTGTTGAACAGTGCACTCCAGGGATTTACCCATCGCGAGATTGCGTTGATTGCGCTCCTGGTGCAGTTTCATCGCAAAGGCGACGTCGAAACCGGAGCGCTACGCTCGCTGCTGCAGCCGGACGATGAGCGGCGCGTCCTGCGGCTGGCAGCATTGCTGCGCATTGCTGAATACCTGGAGCGGCGCAAGTGTCAGGTTGTGCAGGATATTACCGTTGAGATCGGCGATCCTGTGCGCATGATAACGCGCACCATCGGTGATGCGGCAGTCGAGATCTGGGACGCCAACCGGGGATCACGATTGTTCCGCAAAGCATACGGGCGTGATGTGGAGATCATCTGAACACGCCTGGCGCCATACGCCGGATGCATTCCAATGCGGCAAGCGTGCCGCTTTCACCAACCTCTTGCTGTCTGCGACCCTGCGCTCTGCTCGCAGGGGAGATCAAGCCGCGACGCGATGGTTTTTCGCCGTGTTTATGAACCATCGCCATCCTCTGCGCGCTTCAGCACTTCCCGACTGCGACCTTCTTCCGCCGGACCGACGATCCCCTGTTGTTCGAGCAGATCGATCAGTTGAGCGGCTTTGCTATACCCGATGCGCAACCGGCGTTGCAGCAGCGATGCTGAGGCGCGCGAGTGCTGTTGCACCAGTTTGATCGCCTGCGGCAACAGTTCGTCTTGCTCAGCGGCGCTGAGAAACTCGCCTGGGGGTTGCATCCCGCCTGAGGCGCCGGCCGGTTCCTTCTCTGCCTCGCCGGGTTTTTCTTTCGCATCCCCGGTTGCTGGCGGCGTTGCAGCGCGCCAGAACTGCACGATGCGCTCGACTTCCGCCTCGGAGACCCACGTGCCCTGCAGTCGGATCGGGCGTGCGGCATCAGCGGCCATGTAGAGCATGTCGCCGCGTCCGAGCAACTGTTCGGCGCCATTCATATCGAGAATGACACGCGAGTCGGTCTGTGAGGTGACCGCAAACGCGATGCGGGTTGGAAAGTTCGCCTTGATCAGTCCGGTCACGACATCAACCGACGGACGCTGTGTGGCGATCACCAGATGAATGCCGGTAGCGCGCGCCATCTGCGCCAGGCGGCAGATCAGTGTTTCGACTTCATCCGGCGCGAGCATCATCAAGTCAGCAAGTTCGTCGATAATAACGACAATGTACGGAAGCGGTTCGAGATCGGCGCGACGGCGGGCAGCCGTTTTATACCCTTCGATGTTGCGAAAGCCGTAGCGCGCGAAGATTTTGTAGCGCCGCTCCATCTCGCGTGTCGCCCATTTCAGCGTCGGCACCACACGCTCGAGTTCGGTCACGACCGGCGAGAGCATATGTGGAATCTGATTGTAAATAATCAGCTCGACCATCTTCGGGTCGACCATAATGAACTTCAGTTCATCGGGGGTATGCTTGAGGAGCAGCGAACAGACCAGTGCATTGATCCCGGCGCTCTTGCCGGTGCCGGTGGCGCCCGCCATGAGCGCATGCGGCATGCGATCAAGCGCGGCGATCACTGGCGTGCCAGACACATCTTTGCCCAGGGGCCATTTCAACCGCCCCCTGGCGCGCTCGAACTCCTCGCTTTCGATCACCTCGCGCATGCCCACGATGGAAATGGCGGAGTTGGGGATTTCGATACCAATGACATTCTTGCCAGGGATGGGCGCTTCGATACGGATGGACGTCGCCGCCAGCGCCAGCGCCAGGTCTTTTTCGAGAGTGGTGATTTTGGAGACTTTGACGCCAACCGCAGGCTGCAATTCGAACTGTGTCACAGCAGGACCGGTATTGACGCCGACCACCTGCGCCTCGACCTTGAAACTCGCCAGCGTTTCTTCGATCAGGCGCGAACGCAGCCGCTTTTCCTCGTCGGTAATCGTCCCCTCTGGATAACTTTCGAGCAGATCGAGCGCCGGCAGAGGCCAGGCGCGATGCACTGGCGAGATGTCAAACCCTTCGAGCGATTTCTGGACCGCTTCTGAAGGCGCGCTTCCAACCGGTGTCGTCAGCAGCTCGGCAAGCAGGGTCGTACTGCCAGGGGCAGCGCCGGATGCGGGTGAAGGCGTGGGTTCCGGTTTGACCGCAGGGTTCGCGGTTGCCTCTGACGAGCGGCGGGTGCGCGTTTCAGGCCGCTGGAACAGACTGGCGCGCGTCGGACGTTCAGCGATTGGTGTTGGCACAATATCGTCATCAGCTTGTGGCGGCGGAATATACGCTGTTGACGCATCAGACTTCGTCGGTGATGGGCGCGGCGCCGGCGCGGAGGATGTTGTGCGTCGGCTGCCAGGGCTCCACACCGTTGCCCAGAAGCGGGCAAAACCGTCGCGGAACGAGGAGGCCAGTTCGTGGAGCGTGATGTCGAAGGTCAGCAAAATACCCGCAAGCCCCGTCAGGCAGGCGATCACGAATGCCGCCGGGCGACCGATCGCCTGCGAGAGGAGCGCCAGGATTGCATACCCGGCAAGTCCGCCGCCTTCACCGACGCGCGCATCAAACCCATCGCGCACGCCGATAGAAAACTCCAGCAACACGAGGAGCGCTGTCAGCACCAGCAGCGTACCGAGCACTGTCGCACCGGTCAAACGCACATCCTCATACTGTTCCTGGAGAAGAATGGCAACCCCGAGCAGACCAAGCGACAGCGGCACGACCAGCGCGCCCCATCCCAGCAGGCGGCGCGTCAGTTCGACCCACGATGAGCCAATCACGCCGGCCGTGCCGGTTACATAGAACACAACGGTCACGGTTGCGACCGCGATCAGCCCAAGGGCGAACAGTTCACGCTGATGTTCCGGGCGCAACGTGAGTGTCGGGTGTGCGCCAGACCGTTTGCGACGCGTCGCCGCCGATTTGCGTCCGGTTGACGAAGATTTTGCGCGCGCCATGTCATGTCTTTCGTGCCGACAGCATCAGAACATACACACCATCACAGTAACATATGTTCGCATAGGTTGCAAGAGTGTTGCATCTGTTCACCGTTCTCCCAGGTATGGGGGCATCGTGCCAGCGCTCTTGCACACAGTAACCGGGCACGATCAGAGGGTCCTTCGATAATGGCAGGACTGCCGCAAGCGTCAGGGCGCGTCGCTCCGCCGACGTACAACGACATAGGCGCAAAACACGTGAACAGTGCCAAAACTTTAGTCCTGATCCTCTCACCGTACCTGTGCTATAATCCGTACTGTTTCCTGTGAAGCGCCATACACAGAATGGCAAGACGCCTGTTTAGACGCGCGAAGGAGGGCGGCTCATGGAGATCACGCACAAACGACTCAATCGTGTCGATCTGTTGACGATCACGGGGCGTCTCGATGCGATGAACGCACCCCAGCTCAAGCAGAAATTCGACGAACTGTTCGACCAGAATCGCTATCGGATCGTGCTCGACCTGTCTGGTCTCGAATATGTAGCCAGTCCCGGGTTGCGCGTTCTGATCGAGGCGCGCAAGCGTGCACGCAATTGGAAACTGACCGATCTTGAAGGAGGCGATGTGCGGATCGCCAATCTCCCGCCACGGATCAAAGAAGTCTTTGATCTGACCGGTTTCACGTCGCTGTTCGAGATCTATTCCGATACAGTCGAAGCGGTTGGTTCCTTCTGATGAGATGCGGCGCGTCTGTCGGCGCGACCCGCACTGGGTTGGTAGATGTTCCGCATCCGATTGTCACGCCTCGCTGCAGCGGCGCCCAATGCGCATGGTCTGCGCTCACTGCCCGATGACTGGCATCCATGGAATCGTTGACGGTCCTGGCCACGCTCGAATCACTGGCGCAGATCAGCGCCTTCGTCGGAGAGGCGACGCAACGCGCCGGTCTCGACGATCACGCCGCGTGGCAGGTCGAACTGGCGGTCGATGAAGCGGCGACGAATATTATTCAGCACGGGTACGATCCCGGCAACCCTGGCATCATCGAACTGGCGTGGCGGATCGAGGATGACCGCCTGATCATGACGCTGCGCGACTACGGACGGCGCTTCAATCCCGATGATGTTCCTCCGCCGGATCTTTCGTCGCCGCTGGAAGAACGGCAACCCGGCGGGCTCGGACTCTATCTGATGAACCGATTGATGGACGAGGTGCGCTTCGACTTCGACGACGCCAACGGCAACCTCCTGACGATGGTGAAATACATCCTTCCCCGTGTCCAGGCGCACGAGTTCCGGTTGAGCGGCAGGCTCGACGCGGTTGGAACAGCAACGGCGCTTGCGCCAGTCCACGAGGCGATTGCCAGCGGGGCAGAGTATGTCCTGCTCAATTTTGATGATGTGACGTTTCTCAGCAGTACGGCGCTGCGTTCGCTTTTGCTGGCGCGCAAAGAACTGCTGGCGCGCAATGGTGAACTGCGCCTCTGCAATCTGCGACCACAGGTGCGTGAGGTGTTCGAGTTGACTGGCTTTACCAGGTTGTTTGCCATTCACTCCTCGCGCAACGAGGCGCTTGCGGCATTCGGTCAGGAACACGCGTGAATCGCGAGCGGTTTCTCATTCTGTATTGTCTGGTTGTGGGAGCAGCCGGCTGGTCTGCGCTCATCCTCAGCAGCCCCGGCGCTGCCCCCTGGGGAGTGCTGGCGTTGTTCATCATCCTGGCGCTCCTGATCGAAGCCGCAGCCTTTCGGGTGCCGCCAGCCGACCCTCACAGCCTCACCGGCATCATCATTCTGGCAGCCGCTCTGGCGCTCGGTCCTTCCAACGGCGCGTTGATCGCCGGTCTCTCCGGGTTGATCTTCGGTGTGTTCCTGTCGTTGATCTATAACCGTCCGCGCACATTCTACCTGCTGATTGCCCGACCATTGCTGCGGAGCGGTGTGCGCGCCGGCGCAGTTTTGGCCGGCGGCGCACTGGCTCGTCTTCTTGCCGGTGGCGCCCCCGGTGAAGCGTTGTCGCTCATGGCGCTGATACTCTGTTATCCCACTTTCATCCAGGCAAACCGCGCGATCCGCGAGTACATTCAGGGAAACACCACTGGTGTGCTGACATGGTGGCAATCGGCATGGATGCCGGTGCTGGCTGCCGAAATTGCGCCATTGCCGCTGGCAGCGTTATTCGCTGCTATCTATACCCGCCTGGGGATCGGCTACTTTGTCCTGGCAGCAGCCGGATTGATCGTTGCCAGCCTGGCAGTGCGTCAGGCCGCGATGAACCTGCGCAATCAGGGCGCGTCCATCCGTGAACTGGGATTGCTGAACGAAGCCAGTCGCGAGATCATCCGCGCTGAACTCGATGTCGAGGCGCTCAGTGAGTTAATCTACCGCGCGGCAAGTAAAGTCGTCGATACGTCGTCGTTTCATCTGGGGCTGTTCGACCCGGACAGCGATCAGTATACACTGGTCGTGCGCGTTCAGGATCGGGTACGCCTGCCGCCGCTGACGGTCGATCTGCCAAGCGGCGATGGACTGGTCGGCTGGATGCGTCAGACCGGACGCTCACTGCTGGTCGAAGACTTTACTACTGAGATGGATCGCCTGCCGGCGCGCCCACGGTATCAGAGCGAACGTCCGCCGCGATCCGGAATCTATGTCCCGCTCCTCGATGGCGGCAAGGTCATCGGCACCATTTCGATCCAGAGTTATCAGCCCTATGCATTCGACGCCGACGATCTGCGGATGCTCTCGTTGCTGGCGGATCAGGCAGCGGTCGCGATCTCGAAAGCGCGCGCCTTCGCCGCTGCCAACGAACGCGCCGTGCAACTTCAGGCGATTCAGGATGTCAGCGAGCGCATCACGGCGATTCTCGACCTGGATCAGTTGCTTCCTTCGGTTGTCCGATTGATTCGTGAACGGTTCGGCTACCATACTGTCCATATCTTTCTGATGGGTGAGGATGGACGCCTGCACTTCAGCGCCAGCACAGTTGAAGGTGAGGCGCTCGAACGATTGCGCTGGCTTGTCCTGCACCCTGGCGAAGGGATCGTTGGGAGTGTGGCCGTGACCGGTCAACCTGCACTGGTCAATGATGTCCAGACCGATCAGCGATACATCAACGATGACTCGAGCACGCGCGCCGAACTTGCGATCCCGCTGCGCTATGCCGAGCATGTGATCGGTGTGCTCGATATTCAAAGCACCGAGGCAGGACGCTTCCAGCGCAACGATCTGTTTGTTACCCGCACGCTTGCCGATCAGGTCGCAGTGGCGGTCAAGAGTGCGCGTGCATTCCAGGCGCAGCGCGAAGAAGCATGGACGCTCAACGCGCTGCTCCAGGTCGCCGAGAATCTTTCGCGCGCAACATCGCTCGATACGCTTCTGCCTGCCGTGGTGCGCCTGCCACCACTTCTCCTTGGATGCGACCGTTGCTACTGTCTGATCTGGGATCGTCCTGCCGCTTCCTTTACGCCACTGGCAGCCTACGGCTTGCGCCCTGCTGACCGCGCAACATTCGTCGGCTGCCCCATCGCCGAGCAGGATGCACCATTGCTGGCGGAAGTGGTGCGCACAGTTGCGCCGCTGGCGCTCGACTCCGCCAGCGGGCACGGTCACCTCTGCGCCCCCATTATCGAGCGCTTCGGCAGCGCTTCATTCCTGGTGACGCCGCTCTGGACGCGCGGCGCTGCGTTGGGTGTCCTGGCGCTCGATTATGGTCCATCACCCCATCATTTCACGGCACGCGACCTGACCCTGGCAAATGGATTCGCCTCACAGATCGCTGGAGCGCTCGAAAGCGCACTGCTGGCGCAGGAAGCAGCGCAGGCGGCGCGGCTCGAGGAAGAACTGCGAGTGGCGCGCGATATTCAGCGCACCCTGTTACCGTCACGCGCACCCAATCTGCCGGGCTGGGACACGATCGCCGACTGGCGTTCGGCGCGGATGGTCGGCGGAGATTTTTTCGATTACTGGTACCTTCCTGTGCAGCAAACGTTCAATGAACATGCTGATCGGTCAATCAACGACGGTCTCGACGTTCAGCCTTTGGGATTCGTCATTGCCGATGTGAGCGACAAAGGCGTGCCTGCGGCGCTGTTCATGGCGCTGGCGCGCAGCCTGGTGCGCGCAGCGGCGCTCGACGGTTCGGCGCCTTCAGCGGCGCTGACCCGCGCCAACCGCTGGATTACCCGCGATACCGAAGCCGGTATGTTCGTAACCGTCTTCTACGGGATCATCGAACCGCATACCGGACGTATGCGCTATTGTTGCGCCGGGCACAACCCGCCCCTCCTGTTTCGCGCCGATGGCACGGTCGAAACGCTGCATACCCCCGGTATTGCGCTTGGTGTGCTCGACGAAATAACGCTGGAGGACCGTGAGGTGTGCATTGCCAGAGGCGATGTCGTGGTCTGCTACACCGATGGCGTCACTGAAGCGATCAATGCTGCAGAAGAACCGTTTGGCGTCGAACGATTGATCGAGACGGTTGCAGCAGTGCGAACCGGCAACGTCCAGTCCATTCTCGAAGCCATCACCGGGGCGCTTGGTCGCCACGCCGAAGGCCCGCTTTACGACGACGTAACGCTGGTGATCATCAAACGTGTGGAACATGACTGACATGCTCACTGCGTTCCTGACGCGGTGTGTTATAATGAACATGTATGATCCGGAGAGCGCCCATGCAAACCATCAAAAAGTACGCCAACCGCAAACTGTACCACATTGACCGCAAACAGTACATCACGCTCGAAGGCATTGCTGCGCTGGTACAGGCGGGAGAGCAGGTTCGGGTGATCGACAACGAGACGGGTGAGGACATTACGGCGCAGATCCTGGCGCAGGTCGCGTTGCAGACTCGCGGTGACCAGGGACGATTGCCGACATCGCTGTTGACCAGCCTGATCCGCGCCGGTGAAGGGACGTTGAGCGGGCTGCAGCGCTCACTTCTGGGAGCGTTAGGCGGTGCAGGGCTTGTCAATGCCGAAATCGAACGGCGTCTGACATATCTCCGTGAAACGGGCAGGCTCAACGACGATGAGGTCCAACGATTGCGCACATTGCTGGTAGATGCGTCCGAGTCAGCGACGACCTCCAGTCTCCCAAGCAAGAGCGATGTTGACCGGCTGCACGAGCAGGTTGATGCATTGACGGAACTCGTTGAGCAACTCCTCGCGCAACAAAAGAAATAACGAGTCGGTCGGAACAGAACTCTTCCTCAGATGATACGATCTGCGGGAGGGGATAGCGCGTTCCAGCATCCAGGGAAGGCGCTGCGGCATTTGTGTTGGAATAGATGCCTGGGTATCCGATCATCACGCTGCGGTCGTTGCTGCCGCATGCATAGGAGAAGCTATGAGCGACAGTGGCGTCACATCGCGACGGAGCAGGACGGCGCTCGTTCTGGCTGGCGGCGGGGTTACCGGCGCCGCTTACGAAATTGGCGCGCTTCGCGCACTCGACGACCTCCTCCACGACTTCAGCGTCAACGATTTCGATGTGTTCATCGGTACCAGCGCCGGCGCACTGGTTGCTGCCTGCCTGGTCAACGGGCTGACACCCCGCGAGTTGATGCGCCATCTCGAGACACCGCTCGACGGCGTTGCACCGCTCAATATGGGCGATCTGTTCACGCTCAACGGGCGCGATATTCTGGCGCAGGGGCTGTATCTGCCGAACGTGGCGCTGCGTGCGATTCAGGCGCTCATCTTTTCGCGCAAGCACCTGTCGTTGCTCGATCTGATCGAGGCATTCGCTCTGGCATTACCCGGAGGACTGTACGATATTGGCTCGCTCGACCGTTACCTCAGCGCGGTGCTGTCGCGTGATGGAAGGACCAACGATTTCCGCAACTTATCCCGCGAACTGATAATCATTGCGACCGACCTGGATACCGGGGCGCGGGTGGTGTTCGGCGCTCCGCCCTATGACGATGTGCCCATTTCGCAGGCAGTCGCAGCGTCGTCGGCAATGCCGATGGTGTATCGCCCGGTGCGGATCGGTGACCGCGATTATGTGGATGGCGGGGTGCGCGGTAATGCCAGCCTCGATCTGGCGATTGAACGCGGCGCGCGCCTGATCGTGTGTGTCAATCCGCTGGTTCCCTACGACCTCGAAGAAGCAAACGACAATTCAATTCACATTCGCGATATGGGAGCGCCAGGTATCGTCAATCAGGTCTTTCGCACCCTGTTCCACTCAGCGTTGCACTACCACCTGAAGCAGATCCACCGTCGCCACCCCGATGTGGACATCATTCTGATCGAACCGGCGCGCGACGATGTGCGCATGTTCTCGGAGATGCCCATGCGCTACTCCAGCCGTACCGAGGTGGCGCGGCACGGTTTCGAGACGGTGGCTGCCGTCTTGAGTGAACGGTATGAAAGTTACCGCAATATCTTCGCGCGCCACGGCATCACCCTGCAGCGCCAGCACGCGGCTGAGCGATTGGCGACCGTCGCCCACAATGTCAATGTTCGTCCCGGTCCGCGCGATCTGCGCGACACTCTCGTCCGCCTGGAACAGTTGCTTGAAGAGTTGCACCAGGGGTAGTTATACCATTTTTGATTTTAGATTTTGGCATGCTACCCATGGCATCACAAAGCCTGAAACCGCATATGGTGACGCAGCATTCTCACGGGCAACGGTGCCGTGCAATGACCGTCCCCACCATCAGTCTTGCTGCGCTTCCAGCATTTTCTGCTGAAAGACGAGATAACCAACCACCAGAATGATGGCGAATGCGAACCACTGAATGGCATATCCCAGGTGCGGTCCCTGCTCCGGTTCAGGCGGCGGAACTGGCTGCGGCAGGGTGAAGGGTGCATCAGGGAACGGTTGCACTTCGATAAATACCGGCAGCAGCGGGTAGGGAGTCTGCTCCTGGATGCGCGCCACATCGACGCGAAACCAGGCATCGAGGCGCGGTCGTTCGGAAGTCAGCGGCGGATCTTTCGGACCGCCGGCAAATGTCTCTGGCTGGCGGGCAATGCCGGTCACCAGGACCTCAACCGAAGCAGGCGCAAATCTGCGCCGTGCCTCCGGTGATGCCTCGGTCAGCGGAATCCAGCCGCGATCGACGAGCACCGCCTCGTTGCGTCCACTCAACCGCAGCGGCGTAATCACGTGGTAGCCGGTCACGCCGTTGAGCGAACGATTGCGCAGCAACACCTCGTGCGTTGGATCGAACACGCCGCGGACGGTGACCGGGCGATAGTCGAGCGACTGCAAATCGTTGACCGTTTCCAGCGGAACGGGGGACTGAGCAAGCCCGGCGATGATCCGCGCATTCAGCGCTGCACGTTGAGCGTGGCGGTCGAGTTGCCACAATCCTAAGCCACAGAGAGCAACGGCGCCAGTCAAAACGAGCAGTGTGGCGATCAGGCGCTTTCCTGTCAACAGATAGCGTACCATCTCACCAGCAAAAGCAGTAACTGTTCACGATCAGAGGTTTGGGGGAAGCCCCCGAGATTCGGCAGCGGTGCGGCTTTCGTAGGCGCCGTGAGACATTGCCCCGCCGACGCAAAACACCATAATTACGATACGTGTGAATACTCATGAAGAGCAGCGCACCCCTCCGGGGTTTTGGCGCAGCACGGGGCAACCCGTCATCAGGTCGCCTCACCCGCCAGAGAGGCGCCGCTCATCGCAGCATTATTCATCCGCTCACCGGCTCAACCGGCTTCTTCACCTCAAGGTCGAGCGTCTCGCGGCGAGTAAACGTCAGCTCGCCGGTTTGCGGATCGACATCGACCGTGATCGTATCACCCGCTTTGAATGTTCCGCGCAGCAGACTGCGCGACAGCGGCGTTTCGACCATGCGCTGCACTGTGCGGCGCAGCGGGCGCGCGCCATACGCCGGATTGTACCCCTCGCGCACCAGCAGTTTCTTCGCCTCCGGCGTCAGTTCGAGCGTCAATCCCTGCTCACGCAGCCGCTCATCGACCTCGCGCACCAGCAGATCGACGATCTGCTGGAGCTCCTGCTCCGTCAGTGCGTGGAAAACGATAATCTCGTCGATGCGGTTGAGGAACTCGGGGCGGAACGCCTGACGCAGCGCCTCGAACACCCGCTCACGCGCAGCTTCTTCAGCATTTCGGTCGTGCGTGCGCACCAGTCCGAGGCTCTGCTGCCGCACATGCTCAGTACCGACGTTCGAGGTCATAATAATAACCGTGTTGCGGAAATCGACCGTATGCCCCTGTGCGTCGGTCAGGCGCCCATCGTCAAGGAGTTGCAGCAGCGTGTTGAATACATCCGGATGCGCCTTTTCGATCTCATCGAACAAGACGACCTGGTAAGGACGACGGCGAATGCTTTCGGTCAACTGACCCGCCTCTTCATACCCCACGTAGCCAGGCGGCGCGCCGATCAGGCGCGACACCGTGTGGCGCTCCTGGAACTCGGACATATCAACGCGGGTCATGGCGTCTTCGCTGTCAAAGAGGAATTCGGCGAGCGCCTTGGCGAGTTCCGTCTTACCGACACCGGTAGGACCAACGAAAATGAAACTGCCGATCGGCCGGCGCGGGTCTTTCAAGCCGCTGCGCGCGCGGCGGATTGCATCGGAGAGCGCCACAATCGCTTCGTGCTGTCCAATCACCCGTTCGTGCAGGCGCGCTTCCATATCGACGAGCTTCTCGCGCTCGGTTTCCAGCATGCGATTGACCGGAATGCCCGTCCAGTTCGAGACGATTGCAGCGACATCCTCCTCATCGACCACCTCGTCGAGGTTGGAACTCTTGAGCCACTCGCTGCGCGCCTTATCGAATTCGGTTTCGAGTTGCAGATAGCGGGCGCGCAGGATTGCGGCGCGTTCGTAGTCACGCCGTGCACCGGCTTCTTCCTCCTCGCGACGCAAGCGGTTGAGTTCGGCTTCCTGATCGCGCAACGCCTTCGGCATCGAATAGATGTCGATGCGTAGTTTGGCGGAAGCTTCATCGATCAGGTCGATCGCTTTGTCGGGCAGGAACCGATCTGTGATATACCGGCTCGACAGACGCGCTGCAGCGTTCAACGCCTCATCGCTGATCGTCAACTGATGGTGCTCTTCATAGCGCTTGCGCAGACCACGCAGCATCTCGACCGTCGTTTCGACATCCGGCTCTTCGACGAACACCGGGCTGAAGCGGCGTTCGAGCGCGGCGTCCTTCTCGACGTGCTTGCGATACTCATCGATCGTTGTGGCGCCGATCACCTGTATTTCGCCACGCGAGAGCGCCGGTTTGAGCATATTCGACGCATCGATTGACCCGACGGCAGCGCCAGCCCCAACGACTGTATGCAGTTCATCGATGAACAGAATGATTTGCCCATCACTGCTGCGCACCTCGTCCATCACCGCTTTCAGGCGCTCCTCGAACTCGCCGCGGAACTTCGACCCGGCGACCATGCCGGCCAGATCGAGCGCCAGCAAACGCCGGTTTCTGAGTGGCAGCGGCACATCGCCGCTGGCGATCCGTTGCGCCAGCCCTTCGGCAATGGCAGTTTTGCCGACGCCAGTTTCGCCGACAAGCACAGGGTTATTCTTGGTACGGCGGCAGAGAATGCGAATAACGCGCGTGATCTCCGCTTCGCGCCCGATGACCGGGTCGAGTTTCCCCTGCGCCGCCAGATCCGTCAGGTCGATCGAATATTTCGAGAGCGCCTCGTAACGCGCCTCGGCACTCGGGTTATCAGCGCGCTGGTGACCGCGAATGTCCATCAGCGCCTGATAGATGCGCTCCTGATCGATGCCAAAACTGTTCAGAATGCGCGATGATGCGCCTTCGCGCTCACCGCTGATCGCAATCAACAGGTGCTCGATGCCGACATACTGATCATTCAGACGATTGGCTTCTTCCTCGGCGCGTTTGACCAGGCGCTGCGTGCGCGGCGTAATGTAGACCTGATTGCCGTATCCGTACTGACCATACACCTTTGGCGACTTTTCAAGTTCGTGCTCGACGCGGCGTGCAACCATCTCGGCATCGACGCCGAGCCGTGCGATTGCTCGCACTGTCAGTCCGTCGCGTTGCCGGAGCATCGCCAGGAAAATATGCTCCACGTCCAGTTGCGTGTGGTGCTGGTCGTGCATAATTTCCTGAGCGTCCTGAAACGCTTCTTGCGCTTTCTCGGTAAACCGTTCCAGTCTCATGTGCTCTATCCTTGGGGCATGCATCCTCTGGCAAATGCCATTGCGTGTTAAGTATAGCACAGAGGCTCATTATCTGCTGAGCGTGACGGGGCAATACCAGGCTCACGCGAGCGCAGCAGGTGGATGCGCAAGAGTTGTGTTCCGTGCGCAGTGAGGCCAATGGTGCGACACCCAGTCACCCGCCGCATCGACTGCACTACGGCGGCAGAGACCAAAACGCTAAACACACAGGCGACGCCGCTGGCGTCGCCTGTGCGCCGTCCTGCTCACGCAGGCTTTACGATGAACTGGTCACGATGTACGGCGCGATTGCCTTCGCAAGGTTCGCCGTCGGCATCGTCTGCAACCAGACGCGCCCCGGTCCGCGCAGTGTCGTCAGGAACAGCCCCTCGCCGCCGAGCAGAATGTTCTTGAACCCCTTCACTATCTCGATGTCGAACTCGACCGTCGGCTCGTACATCGCCACGTGCCCGGTATCGACCTTCAACACCTGCCCCGCGTCCAGCGTATACTCGACAATCTCGCCGTCGAGGCAGACGAACGCCACCCCCGGACCGGTCAACTTCTGCATGATGAACCCTTCGCCGCCGAAGAACCCTGCGCCAAGGCGCTTGCGGAAGTGAATGTCGAGCCCGACCGTCTTCTCGGCGCAGAGGAACGCCTGTTTTTGCACGATCATTGTCTGTCCGTCAACAAGCGCAACTGGCACGATTTTGCCGGGGAAATCGGACGCAAAGGCAATGATGCCTTTGCCGCCAGCCGAGGTGAACTCGTTGAGGAACAGGCTTTCGCCAGAGATAGCGCGCTTGAACATACCGCCGAGCCCGCCGCCGCGCGTATTGGTCGCCATCTGGATGTTGCCCGACATCCACGACATTGCGCCTGATTCGGAGTAGATTGTTTCACCAGGGTCGAGTTCAAGGATGACCGCCTGCATGGTCGTTCCAATAATCTGGTACTCCATCCCGGTCACCCCGCGTCCGCGCGCCGTTACGACGGGATCGGGCAGGTCCAGGCGATTGCTGCCATAATCGGTCATGAGGGAAGCGCTCCTTTCTTGAAATGGCACTGGTGCTGCGGCACATACGCTCGTAGCTCTCACCAGGGTACAGTGTACGCCAGCATCTCCAGATACGTCAAGAGGGGTTTTTGGGTTGCACTGTATCCCTTTGCCGTTACCGCGTGCGCGGCGGTCCGGTGAAGAAGGTGAAGCGCTGATCAACGCCTTCGACGTAGACACAGGCTTGCGGATCGAGACCGCTAAGGATTTCGATCGCCTGGTCGTTGCTCAGCCCGACCGTCACTTCGCGCGACTCAAGGTCAGGACGCGCCGGACGCTGCTCTGGCGGCAGGGTGCATAGTCCGGAGTCGCGCACGACATCGACGATCAGGCGCCCACGATCACTGCGCACGGCGCGGCGCGGTACAAGCAACGTATTGTCACGCTCTGCCACCACAATGTCGGCGCCAACCGACATGCCGGCGCGCACCCGCGGATCGGTATTGGCAATGCTGATCCGCACCTGATACGATGTGACCGCAGCCTGCGGCAACGCCAGCGGGCTGATCGTCTCGACCGTCGCCGGCAGGGTTACGTCCGGCAGCGCATCGATCGTCAGCGTCACCGGCTGACCAACCCTGACTCGTGTGATGTCGATTTCGTCTACAGTCACATCGACGTAGAAACGCTCGAGGTTTGCAAGAACAACGGCAGGTCGTCCCGGCGACGGCGCTTCACCGACTTTCAGGTTCACTTCAGCCACCACCCCGCTGAACGGCGCTTTGAGCACCGCTTCGTCGAGGGTCAGGCGCGCCAGATCGCGTGCGGCGCGCGCGCTGTCTACCTGCGCACGGGTTGCTGCCAGGTCTGGAGGGCGTGGGGCGGCGCGCAGGCGCTCCAGATTCGCCAGTGCCGCTTCGTAGGCGGCGCGCGCCGCGTCGAGTTGACCGCCGCGCTGATCGCCGCGCATCCGGTCGAGCGCAGCTCGGGCGCTCGCGACCTGCGCGCGCGCCGCAGCCAGCACATCCGGTTCGGGTGTTGCAAACAACTGATCGCGATTGGCGCGCGCCACTTCCAGCTGCCCTTCGGCGAGTTCGACCCCATTCGCTTCTGCCAGACGCGCATTATCGTAGTTCACCTGCGCCTGTTCAACGGCATTCTCGGCGCTGCGCAATGCTGCTTCCGCCTGAACGAAAGCGTCGAAGTACTGCTGGCGCTGTGCATCGTTCAGGATGTTCGGGCGAGTCTGCCCCGGACGGTTCGGATCAGCCACAGTGCGCACGATCGGGTCGGCGCCCGTCTCGCGTACATACTCCCAGTTCTGTTTTGCCGTTGAGTAGCGCGACTGCGCCTGTGTCAGCTGATTAACCGCCTGCTCGAGTTGAATCTGAGCATTGGTTTTGGCAGCAGACAGTTGCGATTGCTGGCGCTCGAGATTCAGTTCAGCTTCACGAATGCGCGCTTCGGCGGTTTGGACATCCGACAGGCGCGGACCGTTGAGCAACTGATTGAGGCGTGCTTCCGCCTGTCGCAACTGCTCTTCGGCAGCGCGCATATCTGCCGTGGTCACGCTTCCTTCCACCTGTCGCAACTGACCGGCTGCCTGCGCAAGTTGCGCTTCGGCAGCAGCGATCTCGGCTGACGACGGACCGGCAAGCAGGCGATCAAGGTTCGCCTGCGCCTGTGCCAGCTGCGCTTCCGCCTGGGCAAGGCGCAATTCGAGTTCACGTGTATCAAGCCGCGCCAGCGGTTGCCCCTGTTCAACCACATCGCCGGGGCGCACCAGCACCTCAGCGACACGACCGGTTACTGCAAAACTGAGATTGACCGTCTGAACGGGGGCGATCTGTCCGGTAGCATTGACCGTAGCAATCAAGGTGTCAACTCGCGGATTGACCAGTCCATAACTGCGCACCGGCGCCTGTTGCCCTCCGCGAACGAAGAAGACGCCCACAGCGCAGGCGGCGACCACCAGCACCAACCCGACGGCAGTAATGAGAGCGCGCCGCGAGGGCCAGCGACGCGCGGAGGTTGTAGCCATTCTGTTCCTCTACGACTCTGGTAACACCGAACATCTTTCACCTGAAGAGAACGCTTCTGTGTACGCTATTCTCTCTCTTTATAATTGTCAGGCTAGCAGCGTCATCTGTCAACACATGTCGGGACACATCGTAGGGCGGGTACGCGGCGGGCACAGCGCGGGCGCAATGGTGGGCCGCTATGCAGCAGGCGTATCGTGGGCACATCGCGGGCGTGGCACAGGGCCTGTCCCTGCGGTGGGCGCCCTGTTGCGGGCAGACTCGTCATTTCCCAATCTAGCAGGAAGCGACCGGTGACCCGAAGACCGCCGCTCTGTCGGCAATTAATGTCGCAAGATCGGCAATCAGCGCAGGCGCCGCATTGGGAATAGCAGAGCGAGCATATGTTAACCCCAGCGCCCTTGCCCGTTCCGCCATACGCACGTCGAGTTCATAACAGACTTCGACATTGTCGTAGACGGTATTGATAGGAACTGCCAGCACCTGCTGAAAACCGGCGCGGGCGATCTCCTCCAGTGCAGCCAGCACATCAGGACCGAGCCGCCGACCCGGACCTTCGGCGCTGTAGTACGCCAGATACCCGCCAGCACAACGGAGCGTGGCAACCAGACGCTGCATCGTCTGGCGCAACCGCCACTGATAGTCGGTTTCGGGTTTGCGGGCGCTTTCTGCAACACTGTGGGCAATGGCGAGCAATGCCACATTGTGTCGCTCATTACCTGCAAGGCGATCCAGAGCAATGACTGCATTGGTCGTCATTGCCGACAGATAACCGGGGAGATCGGGCCAGCTCTCGATGAAATGGAGATGGATCGATTGCTCCAGGGTTGCCTGCGCCTGATTGAGCGTGTCGCGGTAACTGCGCAGACCCATGTGTGAGACGACTGGGCTGAGCGGAAGCACAATCACGTCGCGTATCCCCAGACGCACAAGGTGCGCAAGGGCATCGGCGACAGTTGGATGCCAGTGACGGGCGCCAAGAACAACCTGGAAGCGCGATCCGTAGCGTTGCGCCAGTTCCTCGACGAGCGCGGCAACCACTCGTCGGGCAGCGGAACTGCCGCTATCTCCGCTCCATACACGCTGGCATCGCTCACGCATGAATGCGATGTCCTCTGGCGATGGGGAATGACCGTGGTAGTGCGCAGTCAGGTACGGCTCGATATCATCAAGTGTTTCCGGTTCGCCGCACTCCATCACCAGCACGCCGGTTTGTAGCAGTCGTTCAGTCATGATTGTCATTACCAGTTCAAGTATACCAGATTTGCAGCGACAGCCACAAAGACAGAGCCATCTGGAAGCGCGGGCAGCGTGCTCGCACACAGGTTTATGCCGACCAGATGCCCGCGTCCCCAGGACTGAGCGCATCCAGAGCCGGTTCTGTCTGAGTAACGGCGCATACTCCCGGCTCTGTTGCGCCGGATCGCGCTGTGTGCTCCAGGCGCGATTACTCGACCGTCACACTCTTCGCCAGGTTGCGCGGTTGATCCACGTCACACCCACGGTGAACCGCCATATGATAGGCGATCAGTTGCATGGGTATGCTGGCGAGCACCGGCGTCAGCAACGGCAGGGTCTGCGGCACTTCGATGATATAGTCGGCTTTCGACGCAACCAGGGCGTCGCCTTCGGCGGCGATGGCGATGACATGCCCGCCGCGCGCGCGTACCTGTTCGATGTTCGAGATCATCTTCTCGTAGATGCTGTCGCGCATAACGATGCATACCACCGGCAGATCGCGGTCGATCAGGGCAATCGGACCATGCTTCATTTCGCCTGCCGGATATCCCTCGGCATGAATGTAACTGATTTCCTTCAGTTTCAGCGCCCCTTCCAGCGCAATCGGATAATTGACCTGTCTGCCAAGGTAGAGTGCATCGCGTGCATTATGATATCGTTCCGCCAGTTCCTCATAGATGCTCTGACACTCCAGAATACGCTCGACTTTACCGGGCAATTCGATCAGCGCCTGAACGAAGCGACGCACGTCGTCAGCGGAAAGCACGCCGCGCACAGATCCCAAACGCAGCGCCAGCAGATACGACGCCATGAGCATCGTTGTGAACGCCTTGGTCGAAGCAACGCCAATCTCCGGTCCGGCATGCAGGTAGATCGCCCCGCCATCTGCAAGACGCGCTGCCTGACTCCCGACGGCGTTGACGATGGCGATGCTCTTCGCGCGCTGTCGCCGCGCTTCTTCCATCGCTGCCAGCGTATCGACCGTTTCGCCGCTCTGGGTGATCGCCAGCACGGCGGCGCGCTCGCCGATCAGCGGGTCGCGGTAGCGAAACTCCGAGCCGTAGTCGACCTCGACGCGCAACCGCGCCAGCGACTCGATCGCAAACTTTGCCACCAGTGCTGCATGCCATGCTGTCCCGCACCCGACTGCATAGATCCGTTCCAGCTGACGCACCTCTGTATCGCTCAGGGTCAATTCATCGAGCAAAACCGCCCCACGGTCGAGATCGATTCGCCCGCGCAGGACATCGGTCAACGCGCGCGGTTGCTCGAAGATCTCCTTTTGCATAAAATGCTTGTAGTCGCCTTTGGCGGCAGAGACCGGATCCCACGGAATGGTCATGGGAGCGCGGGTGACTGGCGTGCCATCGAGTCGCGAAATAGCAACTCCATCAGCCTCGATCACTGCAATCTCGCGGTCATCGAGAAACATCACCTGACGGGTGTAATCGAGGATTGCCGGTACATCGGAAGCAACGAACATCTCATCGTCTCCCAAACCGATGACGATCCCCCCGGCGTGCCCCAGGCGCGCTGCAACAATCCGCCCGGGCTCGCGACGTGTCATTGCCACGATTGCATTGCCACCACGCAATTCGGCGAGGGTACGGCGCATCGCCTGTTCGAGCGACCCGGTTTCTTCGTAATATTCGCCCATCAACCGTGCAATGACTTCGGTGTCGGTCTGCGACACGAATTGATGCCCGTGAGCGATCAGTCGTTCTTTCAGCTCGAGATAATTCTCGACAATCCCATTTTGAATGACAACGATCTCTCCTGACGCATCGCGGTGCGGGTGGGCATTCTGTTCAGTGACGCCGCCATGCGTCGCCCAGCGCGTATGACCGATGCCACAGCGCCCCTGAACCGGATGCTCGCGCAACTGCGCGGTCAGGTTTGCGAGTTTACCAACGCTGCGCCGCAGGTGCAGACGCTGACCATCATCGACTGCGATGCCCGCCGAGTCGTAGCCGCGATATTCGAGCCTTCCCAACCCATGCAGCAATACCTCACCGGCATCACGTTGTCCAATATATCCGACGATTCCACACATGAGCGATTCCTTTCACCATCACAATACGGGTACAGCAAGACAGTCCGCTTTCCTTCCAGAGCACGGCATCGCGTCCGCGAGCCGCCCGTGATACAAGACGGGTGACGAGCGCCCTATCGGTTACTCGCCACGCATCTCCTGGGCATGCAAACATTGCGCCAGAGCGTGACGCATGACGGGCAGCTCGCAGACATCCTTCTGTTGCTCTTATGGTTTTTTAGAAATTAATCCGGTATGCGCCTGATGCCGTCAGGCTAATAGTCTTTCAGCAATTAATCCGGTCTACGCCGGTTGCCGTGGGACTGAAGCTCCCGGCTACCAGGGCAACGCCCGCCTGCGCGGGCTATGGGAGATTATGGACTGAAAAACCATGAGCGCACAGGGATCCCTGCCTGCGAGATGCCTGAGCAACGGGTGCACGCCGCGCAGACGTTTCCTGCAGGCTTCTGCGCCTGCCTGATGCGTCTGCAGGAGGGCGACCCTCGCACGTGATCGACAATACTAGGGTTGACAGGTACAACGCCCAACTGCACGGGGCATATACAGTGCGATGCGTCGTACAGGAAGGTGCACGCTGCGCTCCATTTGTGCCACCCGTTGCCGGATGGTTTTGCTGGAACGCTCACAGGCGGCTGCACGCCTGGGAGGCATCCGCTGATCTCTCGATGTTCCGCCGATCGTATCGACGTTAGCCCTGTCGTGTGACAGGGAACCTCCACCTCGTCAACTGCGGGGCATCATCCCCACAGCCCATGCGCTTCTCACAGACCCTGACGTATGTTCACCTCCTGACGCCCCTGAGAGACATCCCTGCTTTTCAGCATACGACAGAAAACGTCTCCGGTCAAGACTCGGCAATGACATCAATTTCACTTGAACACCCTGCAAGCAGGGTTCCGTCAAAGCGCATCAGAACGCCCTGCGCGATAATCTGCAATCCAAAATCTACAATCTAAAATGGTATCACAGGGATGATGTCCCGGAAAACCATCAATCTGCTCAAGTCGGCGTTTCCCTCAAGGCGCCGACGCCACGCACGTTCCCAGGTGTGGTACGATACTGCATAGAGGAAACCGCACCATACGTCAGAACTGGTCTCAGGGAGCGAGCACATGTCCGGCAGGCTTGCCCGCCGTGTGGCGGACTTTGGTACGACGATCTTCACCGAGATGAGTGCGCTGGCGCTGGAGCGCGGCGCGATCAATCTGGGTCAGGGCTTTCCCGATTTTCCGGGTCCGGTATTCGTGAAGGAAGCCGCAGCCGCTGCAATCAGCGCCGACATCAACCAGTATGCGCCGATGCCGGGACTCCCCCGCCTGCGGCAGGCGGTTGCCGCACAGTGGGAACGAGACTACGGGCGCGCTGTGGACTGGCAGCGTGAAGTGACCATCACCAGCGGCGCGACGGAGGCGCTCTGCGATGCAATGCTGGCGCTCCTCGACCCGGGGGATGGAGTTGTCATCTTCGAGCCGGCATACGATGCGTATGTGCCCGATATTACGCTGGCAGGCGGCATCCCGCTGCCGGTGCGCCTCTATCCGCCAGATGCCGGTCACGCAGTGTGGTGGTTCGATCCGGCGGAACTGCACGCCGCTTTTGCGCGCGAACCAGCCCTCATTATTCTTAACACGCCGCACAATCCGACCGGCAAAGTCTTTACTCGCGCCGAACTGGAACTCATCGCCCATCTCTGTCGGAAATACGACACAACCGCCATTACCGACGAAGTGTACGACCGGCTGGTGTTCGACGGCGCAGCGCATATTCCGCTGGCAACCATTCCCGGTATGTGGGAACGAACGCTGACGCTCAACAGCGCCGGAAAGACCTTCAGCGTCACCGGCTGGAAGATTGGCTATGCGGTAGGACCGGCGCACCTGAACCACGCCCTGCGCCAGGCGCACCAGTGGGTCACCTTCGCCACATCGTCGCCGTTGCAGGACGCGATCGCCACAGCGCTGGAACAGGCGCCGCTCAACGGATACTACCGCGACCTGCTGCGGGACTACAGGGAACGGCGAGAACGTCTGGAACAGGCGCTCGAAAGCGCCGGGCTGCCAGTATTGCCCGTTGAGGGAGCTTATTTCATCTCTGCCGACATCACCGCTATTGGTTGGACCGACGACCGCGCCTTCTGCCGCTGGCTGACGACCGACGTCGGCGTGGCTGCTATTCCCACATCGGTGTTTTACCGTGATCCGGCTGGCGCACCCTGTCTGGCGCGCTTCTGCTTCGCCAAACGTCTGGAGACCATCGATGCTGCAGCGGAGCGTCTGGCTACATTGCGTATCCGTCTGTGACAGGAACTGTTCGCGATGGAGGGTTCTCAGGCGGTGGCGGAAGGGTTTTCGCGCGCGCCCCGGACGCCGTTCCGCCGACACAAAAACACCATTGACACGTACCCGCGCCAAGATGAGCGACTGGCAGGAGGAGACTACGTTGAAACAGTAAAACTATCATGAACGTCTAACCAACTGCCAGGACAATCCACAGGAGGAAGATGCTTATGCGCGTTGTGCGCATCCTGATACTGACAACCGATGCGGGAAGCGGGCATCGCAGCGCTGCGCAGGCGATCGAAGCGGCGCTTTTGCACACCTATCGTCATGGAGTGCAGGTCACTATCGCCAATCCGCTGCATGAACCATCGAGCCCGGCATTGTTCCGTCATGCAGAAGCATTTTATCTGTCGACCATGCACCACGCGCCGGAGCGGTATGATCGGGCGCACACACTGACCGATGCGTCGGCGTATGCCACAATACTGCGCTACGCAATGCGTCTGGCAATCGGTGATGCATTGCACCGTTTGCTGGTGCGTCATACGCCGGATGTCGTTATCAGCGTATATCCGCTCTTCACGGCGCTGGTCGCCGACGCCTATCGCGGCGCGCGTGGTCGACCCGCGCTGGTAACGGTTGTCACTGATCTGGGACATGTCCACCATACCTGGTTCTCACCGATGGATGATCTCTGCATCGTTCCGAATGCACAGGTGCGCACCCGCGCGTTGAGCTGCGGACTGAGCCCGCAGCAGGTGCATATTGTGGGCATCCCGGTGCATCCCCGGTTTGCCGCGCAGCGCAGCCCCCTTGAGGTTGTGCGACGCGATCTGGGATGGCGAACCGATCGGGTGACGGTGCTGATCTCCGGTGGCGGCGCGGGGGTGGGTCCGCTGGCGGAACTGGCGATTGCCGCCGATGAAGGGTGTTCAGACCTTCAGATTGCGGTGATCACCGGTCGCAACAGTGATCTTGCTGCACGGTTGCGAGCGCGCGAGTGGAAGAATCCAGCGCATATCTATGGTTTTGTACAGCTGGCAGATATGATGTATGCGGCGGACATCGTTGCCACCAAAGCGGGCGGTTTGAGCGTCAGCGAGGCGCTGGCGGTCGGGCGGCCGCTCCTGATCTATGGTGCAGCGCCGGGTCAGGAGGCGGGCAATCTGGAGTATGTTGTGCGACGTGGCGCTGCGCAGTACACGCCGGATGCCCGGCACTTCGTCGCTGCCCTTCAGCGCTGGATTGATCGACCAGAAGCGCGTCAGGCGGCAGCAGACGCTGCTCGCGCAGCCGGGCGCCCGCTGGCGGCGTTCGAGATCGCCGATATGGTGTGGGATCTTGCGACGTCGCGCGCTGCAGCGCCGCGTCTGGCGCCACGCTTGTCGTTGAGCGAGTGGTTGAGTTCATGGCGGTAAGCGGCGCTTCCTCAGGTTCTGAGGTAAACCGAGTCGTCAGGTGCGCGGGCGAGCCGCCCGCATGGGGGATTGATGAAAAACACCAGAGGGAGATGGTGCGCGCACCGTCTCCCTCCGACATTGGGGGCGGCGTAGCGTTGCGACGCCGCCCAGATCGGTTCAACTTCTAAAAGTCCATTCCACCGCCGCCCGGCGTCGGCGTTGCCGGCTTCTCCTCCGGGATATCGGCGATCAACGCCTCAGTTGTCAACAGCAGACCCGCGATCGAAACCGCATTCTGCACCGCCGAGCGAGTCACCTTGACCGGGTCGATGATACCCATTTCGATCATGCTGCCAAACTCGCCGGTCAGCACATTGTAGCCGATGTTCTTATCGTTCTTTTCCTTCTGCAGGCGGCGCACGGTATCGATAATCACCGCACCGTCCTCACCGGCATTGCGCGCCAGCTGGCGCATCGGCTCTTCGAGCGCGCGGCGCAGGATCTGCACGCCGTACTTCTCGTCCTCATACGTCACCTGCACGCGATCGAGCGCCGGGATAACGGTGAGCAGCGCCACGCCGCCGCCAGGCACGATACCTTCTTCGACCGCCGAGCGCGCCGTCGAGAGCGCATCTTCGACGCGGTGCTTCTTCTCTTTCAGCTCCGGTTCGGTCGCCGCACCGACCTTCAGCACAGCCACGCCACCCGCCAGTTTCGCCAGGCGCTCCTGCAACTTCTCGCGGTCGAAGTCGCTGGTCGTCGTTTCAATCTGCGCACGGATCTGCTCGATGCGGGCGCGAATGGCGCGCTCATCACCACGCCCTTCGATGAACGTCGTGTTGTCCTTGTCCGACACAACGCGGCGTGCGCGGCCCAGGTCCTCGATTGTTGCGCTGTCGAGTTTGCGGCCGATCTCTTCCGAAATCAGCGTACCGCCGGTCAGAATAGCGATGTCCTGCAGCATCGCCTTGCGGCGATCGCCGAAACCGGGCGCCTTCACTGCCAGCGCATTGATTGTGCCGCGCAGTTTGTTGACCACCAGGGTCGCCAGCGCCTCGCCATCGACATCTTCGGCGATGATCACCAGATTCTTGGTGACCTGCAACGCCTTCTCAAGCACCGGCAGGATGTCCTGGATGCTGCTGATCTTCTTGTCGGTGATCAGGATGTAGGGATCCTCGAGTTCGGCTTCCATTCGCTCCGGGTTGGTGACGAAGTAGGGCGAGATGTAGCCGCGATCAATCTGCATGCCTTCGGTATATTCTTTCTCGAAGGCAATACCTTTGCTCTCCTCGACGGTGATCACGCCGTCCTTGCCGACCTTCTCCATCACTTCGGCGATCAGATCGCCAATTTCGCTGTCGGCGGCGGAGATAGCCGCAACGTGCGCAATATCGGCGCGATCACGCACCGGAATGGCGGCGCTCTTCAGTTCTGCAACGACCGCCTCAACCGCCTTATCGAGACCACGCTTGATCAGCATGGGGTTCGCGCCGGCGGCAACCATCTTCAAGCCTTCATTGACGATTGACTGCGCCAGCACCGTCGCTGTGGTTGTCCCATCGCCAACGACATCGTTGGTCTTGGTGGCGACTTCGACCAGCAGGCGAGCGCCCATATTCTCAAATGGGTCTTTCAGTTCGATCTCTTTGGCGACGGTCACACCATCGTGGGTCACAGTCGGCGCGCCAAACTTCTTATCGATCGATACATTGCGACCACGCGGTCCAAGCGTCGTCTTAACCGCGTCGGCGACGATATCAACGCCACGCTTGAGCGCACGGCGCGCCTCTTCGTTGAAGTACAACTGCTTTGGCATGGGAGTCCTGTCCTCCTGAATTCAGACGGAAACAGTCTGACGACTATACGATGGTAACAGCATTACTCCTGGATGATGCCCAGGATATCCTTTTCCGACAGAATGAGATACTCAACGTCGTCGATCTTGAACTCGGTGCCGCTATACTTGGCGAAAATGACACGATCGCCAGGCTTGACATTCATGGGAACGCGCTTGCCGTTGTCATCGATGCGCCCCTCGCCAACCGCCAGAACAGTGCCCTCCATCGGGCGCTCTTTGCTCGCCGTGTCCGGCAGGTAGATGCCGCCCTTGGTCTTCTCCTCACGCTCGACCGGTTTGACAACCACACGATCGGCGAGCGGCCGGATGCGAAAGTCCGTGCCCATATCCAGGTAACCTCCTTCAGTAGTGTGCAGAGAATTGAAGCGGTTAGCACTCTTGATAGCAGAGTGCTAACCGCTCTCTATACTAACGAAATCGGTTGGTTTTGTCAAGTGCCATTTTAGCACTCACCAGACGAGAGTGCCAGTAGACATAAACCATATCGCGAGGACATGGACGAACAGGACACTTGCCTGGATGCGCGAGCAACCTGCCCGAACTCACACAAATGCGAGCGAGACGCCTGTGCATCATCCAGGATGGGGCTTTACTCCCGGTGTGACGGGACAGGCTTTCCAGTCATTGTTCACGCTCGGAAGTTTGTGGGCAGCCCCGAAGTCAGGCGACGGCGGGAAGGCTGCTGCAGGCGCCACGCATGCCGCCCCGCCGCCGCAGGCATCCCTTTGTCACCCCAGCCGTGAACTGTGACGCATCGCGCTATGCTATGCAGAAAGACGCACTCATGCTACAATCGTAATCAACCGCCGTCTGAACATGTGCGGTTATGCGGGATGTCACGCAAAGGAGGGTGCGGATGCGTCTCGAACGAAACCTGGGAATGGACCTGGTGCGCTGCACCGAAGCGGCGGCGTTACGCGCCGCTCGCCTCATGGGTCGTGGCGACAAAAATGCGGCCGACCAGGCGGCCGTCGATGCGATGCGCTTTGCGCTTGACGCTGTGCCGATGGATGGTGTTGTCGTCATTGGCGAAGGAGAAAAAGACGAAGCTCCCATGTTGTACATCGGCGAGAAGGTTGGTACCGGCGATCCACCGGCAGTCGATGTTGCGGTCGATCCGGTCGAGGGCACAACGCTGCTCGCCGAAGGCATGCCGGGAGCAATCGCCGTTGTCGCTCTTGCAGAGCGTGGTTCACTCTATCACTGGTCGGGCATTGCCTACATGGATAAACTGGCGGTGGGACCGCAGGCGCGCGGCGCTATCGATATCAACGCGCCGGTGGCTGAAAATATCCGCAACGTTGCACGCGCGCTCAAAAAGGAAGTCGAAGATATTACGGTCGTCGTGCTTGACCGGCCGCGCCACAAAGACCTGATCCGTCAGATCCGCGAGACAGGAGCGCGCATCAAACTCATTTTGCACGGGGATGTATCCGCCGGCATCATGACCGCCATCGAAGACCCGCCTGCGGACATACTCATGGGGATCGGCGGCGCGCCGGAAGCGGTCATCACGGCATGCGCGATGAAGTGCATGGGTGGCGAGATTCAGTGCAAACTCTGGCCCCGAAACGATGAAGAGCGCGCTCTGGCAGCCGCCAATGGCATCGATCTCGAACGTGTCTATCGCACTTCCGATCTCGTGCGCGGTGAGAATGTCTTCTTTGCAGCCACCGGCATTACCGACGGCGAATTCCTGCGCGGGGTGCGCTATTTCAGCGGCGGCGCGCGCACCTACTCGGTCGTGATGCGCGCCGTGTCAGGCACTGTGCGCTACATAGAGTCGCGTCACGACTGGACAAAACTCATGCGCATTTCCGGCGTTGATTATGTTCACGCCAGCTAGGGGATTGGTTAAGCGTTGGAACGTTCAACGTTCACCGTTCAACGTTCCAACGTTCCACGTTCAACATTCCACCGTTCCACGTTCCAACGTTCCACGTTCCAACGTTCCACGTTCCACGTTCCACGTTCCACATTCCCGCTACAACACCCCGACATTCGAATGATCCCCCAACACCAGGCGGTACGCCTTTGGTTTCCGCGGCGAGCGCGTGACCTCGACATGTCGCCCAATCAGACTATCCTCCAGTCGATGCGGGAGATCGCGGATGGTGCAGTGCTCAAGAACGATTGAATGCTCGATCTCGGCGCTTTCGATGACGCAATGGTGATAGATCGAGGTGAACGGACCAATGTACGCATTGATAATGCGTGTGTGCTCACCGATGATCGCCGGGCCACGGATTGTACTGTTGATGATTTCGGCGCCCTTTTCGACAATGACCTTGCCGATCAGGTGCGAGTCGCGATCAACAAACCCCTCAACCGATGCCGACATTTCTTCCAGGATCAACCGGTTCGCCTCCAGCATGTCATCTTTCTTCCCGGTATCGATCCACCAGCCGTGATGGATGTATGGGAAGACGCGCCGGCCATGCTCCACCAGCCACTGAATCGCATCAGTGATTTCCAGTTCGCCGCGCCACGACGGGTGAATGGCTTCCACCGCCTCCCAGATGCTTGCGTCGAACATATAGATGCCGACCAGCGCCAGATCCGATGGCGGTTGACGCGGTTTTTCGATCAGCCGCACAATCTGCCCCTGTTCATCGAGCACCGCAACGCCGTACTGTTCGGGTGTGGCAACCTGCTTGAGGACGATCTGCGCATTGAAGTCGCTCATGCCAAACTGCTGGAGCAAAGGCGCAATACCACCCTGGATGCAATTGTCGCCCAGGAACATGACAAATCGATCATCACCGAGAAAATCGCGTGAAATCTTGACAGCGTGCGCCAGCCCCAGCGGTTCGCTCTGTTCGATGTAGGTGATCTGCACGCCCCAGCGACTGCCATCGCCAACGGCAGCGCGCACTTCGGCGCCGGTGCTGCCGATCACGACGCCGATTTCTTCGACGCCAGCATCGCGGATCGTCTCGATCACGCGGAAGAGCACCGGCTTGTTGGCCACCGGCACCAGTTGTTTGGCGCTCGTATAGGTGATGGGGCGCAGGCGGGTTCCTTTGCCGCCGCTGAGAACCAGTCCTTTCATCATTCTTTCCTTGCATATGCGGGTTGTACTGTCGTGTTTCCCACGTAGTGTACTGGCGTCGGATGATCGATGGATGACAGGCGGCTGCAATCACCCGTCAACACACAGAGACGCCCGTGCGCTGGCGGCACGGGCGCTTGCAACGACGATAGCGATGGCGTTTACCGACGCACCCGGATAGCGCCGTAGTACCGCGACGTCCAGTACGATCCCCAGATGCTCGACACCTGTACCCCATAGCGCGGGGTCATTGCGTGAACCATACGTCCGCCGCCGATATAGATGGCCACGTGGCTGATGCCGCGGCGGCCGCCGGTATTGCGGAAGAACATGAGATCGCCCGGCGCCAGGTTTTCCATCGAGCCAACCGAAGCGCCATATGCCGTATTGAACTGCGCTGCCGCAGAGCGAGGCAGGCTCACGCCAAACTGGCGATACACGTAGCTGGTGAACCCGCTACAGTCGAAACCGGTCGCCGGGCTGGATCCGCCCCAGCGATAGCGCGCACCAACGAACTGAACCGCAAAACTGGCGACATCGCCACTGGCCGGGATATTCGCCAGACCGGCACTTGCGCCAGGGCGACCGCCGCTCACCGGCAGCGCCGGGAAGTCGCGGCTGACCGGCACACGCCGCAGCACATGCGCCGTCGTACTGATCAAATCGCGGAACACCCAGGCTTTTGTGCCATCGGGCAATCGCACCCGCAGCCAGTCCTTGTACTTGCCGATCAGATCGACCTGCACGCCCGCATCGATTCGCCCAATGCGATCATAGCGCGAATCGGGACCTTTGCGCAGATTGACGCTGTTCTCGGCAATCACGCCCACCAGCGCCGGGTTCGGATCGGGAATGGTTTCAGCGACCAGCAACCGCTTGACCACCGATGGGTCAACGTTCAGGAACTCTGCTTTCACCCACCCGTCGAGCCCGCCGGGTGCGCCGACATGGAACCAGTCCTGATAGATTTCGTACAGTTCAATCTGTGTATTCTGCTTGAGGGTCGTCATTGAGACATAATTCGTACCCGGACCGTCGCGAAGTTGCAGACCGTCTTCGCGCACCGTTGCAATCTTGGGCGGCGGCGGCGGCGGGATTGCGCTCTCCTGCACCTCGAACAACGTATACACTGCCGCCTCTGAGATATTGAGCAGCTCGCCAGAGATCCAGTAGACCGGCCCATCGACCCGCTCGCGAATCTGGAACCAGTCGCCGTAGCGCCCAATGACCTGCACCGGCGCGTTGCCGGAAATGCGCCCGACTGCATCATACTGGGTGCCAGGTCCATCCCTCAAAAACGCACGTTCGACCGACACCACTGCAGGAACAACAATCGGCGCCAGCGCTTCGCTCCGTGAAATGAGCGAGAGCGGCACCGGCAGATCGCCCGTTTCTTCCAGCGGCGCATCGCCAATCGTGGCGTCGAGGTCAATCGGCGCCAGCGGCACGGTAAACTCGCCCCCTTCCGCCGGAGCGACCGGCGCCGGAGCGGTTGACGTCAGCACTCCCGGACGCACCTGTGATAGCAGCATAGCGACCGGGAGAAGCAGCGCAACCAGCGCATGGAGCATAAGACGAGCCGGAAGACGTGTGAGAAGTTCAGAGGGGGAACCGAACCGGGTAGACCGAACCGCATGCCATTGCGTTACAAGAGCGCGTGTCCGTAACAGTCGTTGTTGCCTTCGGGCAAGTGCGCGGCGCTGAAGCGATTCGAGACTGTATGGGTCCGACGCCGTACCTCGATGACTTTGCTCAATCATGGAGCATCTCCTGACGGTATACCCTGCACCACGAACGATCCCGCGCCCGATTTCGCAAAACCGGACCAGTATACACTGGAGCAAGGAATATCGTTAACGGATGACACGATGGCGCGAGTGTACCATAAGGTGTAAAAAAATGCAAACGAATAGTGCGACGTTGATTACTATGGTATTGCAGACATTGCGCCATTGGGCGGACGAACGCCCGCCATCAACCGAATATAAACCATAACCGCCATTACGTCAAGTTTGCATTCGACAATTCAGCGATAATCCGTCGCAGAACATCCGGGGCGTCGGTCATGATGCCGTCCACGCCCAGCATCAGGAAACGCCGCATCTCATCGGGATCGTTGACCGTCCAGACGTGCACACGATACCCGGCGCGCTGGACGATCGGCGCCACGTGATCGAGCAGCGGAATCTGCCAGGCAGGGTGCCAGGCGACCGCGCCGACCCGTTTGAGATCCAGGAAGGGCCAGCTTTCGCGGAAACGCACATCGAGACGGAATGTCGGGATGCCCATAAGGAAGGCGCGCGGCAGATCGGGTGCGACGGCAGCGATTTCCATCAGCGCTTCGTCCCAGAACGAGGAGATTAATACCTGATCGGTCACCCGTTCATGGCGCAACAGGCGCGCCACATCAGCGCCGATGCCGCACATTTTGAGTTCCACGTTCAACCGCATGCCCTGGATGCGAGCAAAGGCGCACACGTCAGCCAGGGTGGCGACGCGATCACCGCCAATGTCGAGTTGCTGGAGATCGGCGAGCGTACAGTGCGCTACAGGTCGTCCTTGCGCTTCCCACCGCGCCGTTGTATCGTCGTGAAACACGACCAGAACGCCATCGGCGGTGCGTTGTACATCGAGTTCGCACATATCGGCGCCCTGACGGGCGGCAAGTTCGAATGCGCGCATCGTATTCTCTGGCGCATACGCCGACGCGCCGCGATGAGCAATTACCAGAGTCATAGCACCTCTCCTCGAGACAACAAAATCCCCGCCCCTGGCAGGGCGGGGAGTGGCGGTAGTGATCAGGGTTCAGCTCAATGCGCTGACGAGATGCTCCTCAACGGAAACCGTGCCTGGCTCACGTGCGTGGGCAGGTAACATCGGCGCCAGGATGCGCTGCAACGCCATGACGTGCGCGCAGGTGTTCCACACGCGGAATGTCGCACAATCACACGACCACCCCACGTCGGTCAGCGTCAGGATGTGGTCGTTGTTATTGCCACGGAAGCGCGCGCGCAGCGTCTGAATCTCGATCCGGTCGAGTTCGTGCATGTAGCGGCGCGACTTCTCGATCATGCTGATCAGTTCGGAATGGATAATAACCGGGCCCGGCTCACGCGCCTCGGCGGACAGCATTGGCGCCAGCACCTTTTGCAGCGTCATGATATGCGCGCATACGCCGCGCAGGTGGAATACTTCACAGTCGCACATCCAGCGGTGATTTGCGAGCCGCACTATGTGATCGTTGTTGCCGCCGTGAAAACGAACTGTGATCTCATCGAGCGCGATGCGTTCGGGTTCTTCCGCGTAACGCCGGGCTTTTTCGATCTTTCCGATCAAATCCGAGTGCATATCCCGCCTCCTCATCTAGCGTTTGCAGGCAAGCTTTTCGCTTCGCCTGTCTTCCACACGTTCGAGAAAACCGAAGCGGCACAGATTGATACACTTCTGTGCCGCTTCACGCTGTTCCGTATTCAACTGGCGCTTTACTTCGCATGGCAGACAGTCCTTCTCACACGCTGCGCCATAATTCACAATCTTAACCAGTTGTTAGCATTATAGAGGGTTCATCAGGGAGAGTCAAGCATCGTCCTGATGTGGCAAAAAACGACAATTTCTGCATTCCGATGCCATAAAACACGAGCGCGCGTCCATCATTGCGCGCGCTTTGCCAGAACAGGTTGTTGAATCTTCACCAAATGACAGGTGGTGGGGACGGAGGGACTCGAACCCTCACGGATTGCTCCACAAGTTCCTAAGACTTGCGCGTCTGCCGATTCCGCCACATCCCCTTACGTCATCCCGATGCTGTGCTGTTTTTTATTCTAGCAGTGGTTGACGCTCCACGCAACTGCAGGGAACGTGGAACGTTCCACGTTCCACGTTCCACGTTTCATGCCCCACGAATGATCGCCAGAACCTCATCGCGGCGACGTTCCATTTCTTCGCGGGTTGTGGCTTCCAGGTTCAGACGTATGAGTGGTTCGGTATTCGAGGCGCGCACATTCATGTGCCACGTCGGATACGTGACCGAGATGCCGTCGATCCATTCGATGACGCCGTCGGCATAGGCGCCTGCCAGCGCTTCAAGACGCTCCTTCGGGTTGGCGACTGTTGAGTTGATTTCACCAGAGATGAAGTATTTCTCCTCCAGCGGCGCCAGCAACGCCGAGAGCGACTGTCCGCTGCTCGCCAGCATCTCCATAACGAACAGCGACGGAATGATCCCCGAGTCGGCGAAGTTGAAATCGCGAAGGTAATAGTGCCCGGAGACTTCACCGCCGAAGAGTGCATTTTCATTCGCCATGCGACGTTTGATGAATGCATGCCCGACGCGCTCGATCAGCGGGATGCCGCCGGCTGCGCTGATCAGGTCGCGTACCGCCCACGATGCGCGCACATCGTAGACGATCTTGCTGCCGGGAGCGCGCTGGAGCAGATAGCGCCCAAGGAGTGCGGTGAAAAAGTCGCCCGACACGAAACGCCCACGGTCGTCGATGACAAAGAAACGGTCGCCATCGCCATCGAACGCAAACCCTGCATCCGCCTCTTCTTCAACGACGCGGCGCTCGAGTTCGGCGCGGTTCTCCGGCATGAGCGGGTCGAGTCCGTGATTTGGCAGGTTGCCATCCGGCTCCAGATACATGCCGATGAACTCGATCGGTAGACGTTCGTACACGCGCTGAAGAATGGGCCCCACGGTACCGTTGCCGGTGTCGGCAATGACTTTGAGACGGCGACGTTTCAGTTTTTCGATGTCGATCAGACCAAGCACAAACTCGACAAACTCGTCCGAGAGATCGAGCGCGCGCATACTGCTGGTGCGAGTCGCCGGGGCATAGGCATCACTCTCGACAATGCGCCGCAGATCCTGGATGCCTTCAGCGCCGCTGAGCAGGTATGGCATCTGGCGCACCATCTTGAACCCGTTGTACTGCTTCGGGTTGTGTGAGGCGGTGACCATCATCCCTGGCAGTCCGAGGCGGGTGCAGGCGAAGTAGTACTGATCGGTGCTCACTAGTCCGATGTTCACCACATCGGCGCCCTGATCCATGATGCCGCGCGTGACCGCGCTGAAGATGGCCGGTCCCGACAGGCGCATGTCGTGCCCCACGATCACCTCACGCGCTCCCAGAAATGTCACGAATGCACGTCCGATTGCGTAGGCGCCCTCCTCGTTCAGTTCTGTCGGATAGATGCCGCGGATGTCGTATGCCTTGAAAATGCCAGGCGTAATCTGCACGCTTCCCCTCCTTTCCCTGATCTATGTGCGATACGTTATCGCCGGGGTCAGTCCAAATCTTCCCCGACTACGACGGACGATGCAGTATCATGGCGGGTCGCAAACCTGCCCCGACCAGCTGTGATGATACGGGTCACAAGGGATTATACCAGTGATCGACGGCGCGACTCACAATCGGTCAGGGGGCAACGACTCGACCTGTCGTCCAAAAATGAGAATGATGAGTCTCAGCAATGAAAGGGCGACGGTGAGACGACTTTAGCAGCGATCGCGGGCAACGCGCCGCGCGCCCCTGGAAGCAGCGCGAACCGTCACGACGACAGCGCGGCGTTCTGTTCACGCCGCGCTTCGATGACATCGGGGAGACGGTTGAGTTTGTCGAGGATGGAGGTCAGCTGGGCGATGCTTTGAATACGGAGGGTAACGGCCAGTACGGCGCGCCCCGGCCGACGGGTCGGCACCTGCTCGACCGCATCGATGTTGATGCCGGCATCGGCAATCGCGCCCGACACATCGCGCCACAACCCGACGCGATCCCAGGCTTCGATCCGCACCGGGACGGGGTACCCCTGTTTGGGCGCGCCCGCGCCCCAGGTCACTTCCACGAGACGCGCCCGGTCGCGTTCATTCAGAATAGTGCGGCAATCGGCGCGATGCACCGTCACGCCCTTCCCACGGGTAACGAAACCGACGATTGGCTCCCCGGCCACAGGGTTGCAACAACGCGCCAGGCGTGTTGGCACCTTTGTGCTCTCAATGCCGCGCACCCGGATGATGCTCGTGTCGGTGGCGCGCTCGGATGGCGGCGCAACCTGCGGGATGTCCGCCAGGTCGTCAGCCCCGGCCGGCATACGATGGCTCAGGATTTTCTGCGCCACCTGACGCGCGGTAATATCGCCGCTGCCAATCTGGGCAAACACCTCATCGATCGACTTGAGACCGGTGATGGCGACGATTTCTTCGAACGGCACCGACAGCCCCAGGCGTTTCAGTTCTTTTTCGAGCAGTTCACGTCCGGCGGTAATATTTTCCGTTCGATCGAGACGTTTGAAGTAACGACGAATGTGGTTACGCGCGCCGCTCGTCTTGACGAAGTTGAGCCAGTCGCGGCTTGGACCGCGCGGCGTCTTTGACGTCATAATATGGACGATTTCGCCATTCCGCAGCTGATAGTCGAGCGGGACGATACGATTATTCACTTTTGCGCCGACGCAACTATGCCCCACATCGGAGTGAATGCGGTACGCGAAATCGACCGGCGTCGCCCCGACCGGCAGGTCGATGATCTTTCCTTTGGGAGTGAACACATACACCTGTTCTTCGAGCACGTCGGTTTTGAACGAATCGACGAACTCGTGAGCATCGGTCAGATCGCGCCGCCACTCGATCAGACCGCGCAGCCATGCCAGTTTACTCTCGAAGGACGCATCGATGCGGCCAAACCCTTCTTTGTAGCGCCAGTGCGCCGCAATACCGCGTTCAGCGATTTCATGCATCTCGTGAGTGCGGATCTGAATCTCACACGGCTGACCGCCGGGTATCAGCACGGTCGTGTGGAGCGACTGATACATGCTCTCTTTCGGCATGGCGATATAATCGTCAAATTCGCCGGGGACGGGGGGCCACGCTGCATGCACCAGACCGAGCACGCGGTAACAGTCGGCGACTGTATCGACAATCACGCGCACTGCGAGTTGATCGTAGATCTGGTCGAGACTGACGCCTTTGCGTTCCATCTTGCGATAGATGGAATAGATATGTTTGGGGCGACCGGTGATATCCGCCTTGATCCCTTCCTTTTCGAGGATCTGGCGCAGGCGCTGGATCACCCGATGAATGAGGCGCTCGCGCGCATCGCGGCGGAGCGCCAGTTGCCGGCTGATCTCCTGATACTTTTCGGGGTTGAGAATGGCGAATGCGCGATCTTCGAGTTCCCACTTCACCTGCCAGATACCAAGGCGATGCGCCAGCGGCGCATAGATTTCGAGCGTTTCGCGCGCCATACGCTTCTGCCGCTCGTCAGAGAGCGACGTGATGGTCCGCATATTGTGCAGGCGGTCCGCCAGTTTCACCAGCACCACCCGCGGGTCGTCTGCCATGGCAATGAACATTTTGCGATAGGTGCCGACCTGCGCCTCCTCGCGAGTGCGCGCCTCCAGCGCCGACAGTTTCGTCACCCCATCGACGAGATTGGCGATCTCCACGCCAAACAGCGCCGTCAGTTGTTCTTTGGTGATCAGGGTGTCTTCGAGAACATCGTGGAGCAGCGCCGCAGCGACCGACGCCGCATCGAGTTGCAGGTCGATCAGAATATGCGCGACAGCGACCGGATGATCGATATACGGCTCGCCTGAGTCGCGCTTCTGTTTACTGTGCGCTTCACAGGCAATCGCATATGCATTGCGCACCAGTTCCTCACTGCGCGCCATCTGTTCGGCACTGCTATTCGACTGACGCTGATAGCTCTTAAGCCGCGCGACGAGTTCATCGGCAACCGGGCTGCCGGCAAACTCAGGATTCGGACGCAGCACAGGCTGCGGCGCGGCATTGGAACGGCGCGTTGAACGAACAGAGGAGTCGGTGGCAACTTCGCCACTGCTCACCGCGAGTGTTGCTGGTGAGTCCATAATGCTGCCCTGCGACGCGGCGGCAGAGGGCCGACGGGATGGTAGCAGTCAGAGTAGCACGAAGGTAGAGGGTTGTCAAGAAGCATGCGTGCTTTCAGTACCGGATATCCACGCGCGTTCCAATATCAGCCCAGCGATACAGCCATTCCGCGTCATCGATATTCAGATTGATGCATCCATGCGACATGCGCGCCCCTGTGCCCCAGGCGTCGTGCCAGTAGGTCCCGTGGAGCGCCACGCCGCCAACAACGTACTGCACCCACGGGATGTCGGGCACGTACCACGACTCGCCACCGGCCGATCCGGTCATCGTTTGCATCGGCAGTTTGGCGTAAATGGCGAACGTTCCGGCCGGCGTGTTGAACCCATCGCGTCCGGTTGCAACCGGCGCGCGATACACCGGCACGTCTCCCTCGAACGCCGTCAGCATTTGAGTTGAAAGGTTCACTTCGATGCGTCGCTCGAACAGTGTAGACGACCAGACCGCCGCGCCGGGCATCGGGCCGAACGATTGCGGCGTATACCCTCGACGTTGCATCACCTGCCGTCCCAGATCGGTCAGCTGAACTTCATACAGCCCTGCAAGCATGATGCCGTTCGCCCGTTCCATCTGACGATAGAACGCCGGCAATCGCTCAGGATGGTATTCGAAGCGAGCGCGCTCGAAGTATTGCGTGATACGCATCTGACCGTCAATCGGGCTGATTTCTTCGAACGGTTCACTGATCGGATAGCCGAAGATGCGCAGCCCGCCGCGTTTCTCCCAGAACTTCAGAAACTTCCCGCCGAGCGTCTGCCGGGTTTCGGGGAAGTAGATCCGCCCCTGTACCGGCTGTCCATCGGGAAAATCGTACCCCTGGGTCAGTTCATTGCCAAGGAGCGACAACATCACCTGGTAATCGGTTCCCAGATGCTCCGGATGGTACTCGAAGCGGGCGCGCTCGAAATACTGGACAATCCGCCCATCTTCGACCATCTCGCCGCTGATTGGATAGCCGAAGATCAGTTCACCGCCATTCCTGCGCCAGAAACTCAGGAAGCCGGTACGATCGCTGATATGGAAACCGGAGGACGCGAAATACATGTTTTGCACGGATGGCAACGGAACCGCTTCTTGACCGCCCGGTTGCTGTTGCATCTGTGCGCTGCGCAGCGCGCGTTCGGCGGCGCGTGCTGCAGAGACCGCCGCCTGCGCTTCGGCTGGCGTCATCGGCGGCGCAAAATCGGCGATTGCAGGGCGCTGCCGCGCTCGCAGTTCGGCAGGCGCGACGACAGCCAGCGCCGTCAGCGCCACAATGCCGATCATGGTCAGATGTGCATGCCAGGGGCGAGAGGTCATGGCGCGCCTCGATGTCGTCAGCGCAGGACATTGTATCACTCCTATTATACCTCTTTTGGGGTGCATGGAAGGTTACGGTATCGTGAAAGACACCATACCGCTGCACCAGTCGCTGTCGCATGCACTGAGCGCCTATCCGAAAAACCGCCCCTTCGATACGCGCTGCGCGCTACTCAGGAAGCGGTTTTTCGGCATCTTGCGTTATACCGTGTGCTACCGACCGTCCCACCGCCGGTGAAAGGCGCTTTGCCCCAAACAGAGAGGCGATTCTGCAATCAATAATTATCGATCTGGGCGCGCTGGAGCGTGCCCGAAAAATCGACGTAGATCGATTTCCACTCGCTGAAGACATCCAGCACCTGAATGCCGCCTTCGCGGTGGCCGTTGCCGGTGCCCTTGGTGCCGCCAAAGGGCAGATGGATCTCTGCACCAATCGTTGGCGCATTTACATACACAATGCCGGTGTAGAGGTCGCGCATCGCGCGGAATGCGGCGTTCACGTCGCGGGTGTAGATCGCGGACGACAGACCATACGGCACGTCGTTGGCGACATCGATCGCTTCTTCAAGACTATCGACGGTAATAATCGACAATACCGGACCGAAAATCTCTTCCTGCGCAATACGCATCGTGCGTTGCACATCGGCGAAGATCGTCGGCTGATGGAAGAAACCGCAGGCGTAATCGCCATCACACAGAACCTCTCCGCCGACAACCAGGCGCGCGCCTTCGTTCTTGCCGATTTCAACGTAGCGTTGCACCGTTTCGAGCTGGCTCCGGTTGATCGATGGTCCCATCTCGACGGTTTCATCGAGCCCGTTGCCAATCTTCAACCGCTCGGCGCGATCCGCCAGGCGCTCGGTCAATTCGCCGACCACGGCGCGATGGGCGATCAGCCGCGAGGTGGCGGTGCAGCGCTGGCCGGTCGTGCCGAAGGCGCCCCAGATTGCGCCATCGACGACCAGATCGAGGTTGGCGTCGTCCATCACGATCATAGGGTTCTTGCCGCCCATTTCCAGCGAAACATGCTTCATTCCCTCAGCGCCGACGCGCGCGACTTTGCTGCCGATCTCGGTCGAGCCGGTGAATGAAATGACCTGAACATCGGGATGGCGGATGAGTGGTTCGCCAACACGACTGCCGCTACCGGTGACGATGTTGACCACGCCATCGGGGATGCCGGCGTCGAGCAAACACTGCACCAGGTTGTACACCGAGAGTGGTGTATCGGAAGCAGGTTTGATGACAACCGTATTGCCGACGATGAGCGCTGGCAGGATTTTCCAGGAGGGGATCGCCATCGGAAAGTTCCACGGGGTGATGAGTCCGCAGACGCCAAGCGGCTGGCGCACTGACATCTGAAACTTGTCGGGCATTTCGGAGGGGGTCGTCTGCCCGTAGAGGCGTCGCCCTTCACCCGCCATGAAGAAGCACATGTCGATCGCTTCCTGCACATCGCCGCGCGTTTCTTTGAGCACTTTGCCCATCTCGCGAGTCATGTCGCGCGCATAGCGCTCTTTGCGCTCAACGAGCAACTGTGCCGCTTTGAACAGGATCTCGCCGCGCTTGGGGGCAGGAACAAGCCGCCAGTGACGGTATGCCCGCTTCGCTGCTTCAACGGCTGCCTGCACATCGCGTTCATCGCTATCCTGAAAGATGCCAATGACTTCACGTGTGTCCGCCGGGTTGCGGTTCTCGAATGTTCGCCCACTGGCCGAGTCGACAAACGTGCCGCCAATCAGATTCTGGTATACTGGAGGGGTTGACATATACGTTCTCCTTTGAACCGCGAGCGCGGCAACCATGCGGAGCGGCCGCGCTCGAATGCTCTGGCAGGTGCTGCTGATTCAACGCGATTATAGCATGGCTCCGACTGGTATCGCTGAGGTGGAAAGAGTCGCTGGGGAGGCGGATGTCTCGCGTGCATCCCCAAGTCTGTTTTCATCGCGGCGTTATGCCCCATGCGCATGACCGTCTTAGTGCCTATCCGAACAACCGCCCCTTCGATACGCGCTGCCCCCGTACGGGGGCGCTGCGCGCTACTCAGGATGCGGTTGTTCGGTATCCTGCGTTATGCGGATAGACTCTCATACCGTTTTGAGTACTACGCCTGGCATCACAAAGCCTGAAACCGTACATGGCAATGCAGTATTATCAACGATAACTGGTATTACGAAGGGGCTTCCAATGCACAGAGATCTCCATGAAATCAACCGTCGCGCCTGGAATGAAGCGACCAGGGCGCACAACAGCCACAAAGCCGATCAGGCGCGATTTTTTCGCGACGGCGGCAGCACGCTGTTCCCCGAAGAACAGGAATTGCTGGGAGATGTGCGTGGGAAGCGCCTCCTCCACCTCCAGTGCAATGCCGGGCAGGATACGCTCAGCCTGGCGCGGCTTGGCGCGCACGTTACCGGCGTTGACATCAGCGATGAGGCGATCGCGTTTGCCCGTCGTCTTTCTGATGAATCCGGCATTCCTGCGACATTCCACCGCGCTGATGTGTACGACTGGCTCGATGAAGCGGCGCAACGCGGCGAGACGTTCGACATTGTGTTCAGTTCGTATGGCTTTCTGGTCTGGCTTTCCGATCTTCGCTCGTGGGCGCGCGGGATCGCAGCAGTGCTTGCCCCTGGCGGACGGTTTGTGATGATCGAGTTTCATCCATTCCTGATGATGCTCAACGATCAGGGTCAGACCATCGCTCACAGCTATGGCGGCGGACGGCTCTGGTCGTTCGACGAAGGGATCGGCGACTACGTGGCGTGGGCGGGCGCAGCGCTTGCGCCTTCCGGCTATCTGGAAGGAGTGCAGAACTTCCGCAATCCACACCCGTCCCACGAGTTTGGCTGGGGAATAGGGGACCTGGCATCAACATTGCTGGACGCCGGTCTGCGCCTGGAAACGCTGCGCGAATATCCATACGCCAATGGGTTCCCTGCATTCGAGGGAACAGTGGCGTTGCCCGGCGGTCGCTTTGCGCCGCCTCCGGATCGACCGACAATCCCGATGATGCTGGGGTTAACTGCGCGCCGCGAAGGAGGATGATACCATTTTAGATTTTTTGATTTTTGATTTTTGATTCTGGAATACTACGCCTGGCGTCACAAAGCCTGATACCAGTTGAAATTGAACAAGCCGCCGACGCACGACCACTCTTTTTGGGGTGCGTGTGAACACGCGCTCCTGCACGTCTCAGCGAAGCGCAGCAAGGGCGCGTGTCAGTTTTTCAACCGCTTCGTCAACCTGCGCGCGGGTGATGATCAGTGGCGGCACCAGGCGGAGCACATCATCACCTGCAGTGGCGATCAGCAACCCTTCGAGATGCGCCGATTCGCGCACCGCGCCGGCGGAGCCATTGATGACCACGCCGCGCATCAGACCACGCCCACGCACCTCGAGGACGGTATCGGGATGCGCCGAGTGCATCTCGTTCAGCGCTTCTCCGAGGTAATCGCCAACGTCGCGCACATGGGCAAGGAATGCGGGGTCGGCAATCTTGCGAAGCACGGTGTGCGCCACTGACGTGACGAATGGACCGCCGCCGAAGGTTGTTCCGTGATCACCGACGTGGATCGTTTGCGCGACTTTCTGGCGCATCAGAATGGCGCCAATCGGCAACCCGCCGCCAAGCGGCTTGGCAATCGTCATAACATCGGGCGCAATGCCATACGGTGCATGCGCCCACAGCGATCCGGTGCGCCCGATGCCGCACTGGATTTCATCGAAGATCAGGAGCGCATCGACGGCATCGCACCGTTCACGCAGGGTGCGCAGGAACTCTGGCGTGGCTACGCTGAGACCGCCTTCACCCTGCACCGGCTCGACAATCACACCGCACACATCATCGGTGATGGCAGCCGCGGCGGCAGCGCTGTCGTTGAAAGGAACGAAGCGCACCCCCGGCATCACCGGTTCGAATGGCTGGCGATACTTCTCGCGCGCTGTCACTGCGACTGCACCCATCGTGCGCCCATGAAACGAACCGCTGAATGCGACAATCGTCGTTTTGCCGTCGCCATGGGTGTCGCGCGCGTAGCGACGGCTAAACTTCAGCGCACCTTCGACTGCCTCTGCGCCACTGTTGCAGAAAAATGCCCGATCTGCCCATGGCGTATGCTCGACCAGCATCTGCGCCAGTGCGACGGCAGGGCGTGAATGGTACAGATTCGAGAGGTGAATGATACCGTCGGCGTGCTCTCTGATCGCGCCCGCGACATCGGGATCGCCATACCCGAGGGCATTGACAGCGATGCCGGCGACGCAATCCAGGTATCGGCGTCCCTCGCTGTCGTAGAGGTAACACCCTTCGCCCCGTTCGATGACGAAGCCGGGTCGAGCATAGGCTTGCAGCAGGTAGCGTTGTTCAGCAGCAATGACATCAGCGGCGTTCATGATGGCTCCTTCGAATGGGCGCAGGGATCAGAGTCACCACCCTCTGTTCCCCACGCCCGCATTCGCACGTTCAACGTTCAACGTTCCCACGTTCAACGTTCAACGTTCCCACGTTCAACGTTCAACGTTTCACCTTCCACATCACCCTGTGCCGCACTCAGCTTACGAGAGGCGCGTTCACGCAGTCGCAGACCGCCACCGATCGCACCGGCTGCTGCCAGCGCCAGCAACCACGCCGGCAACGACTCACCGCCGGTGCGCGGCAATGCGGCTGGTGTATCGACCGGGGCAGGCGCCGGAACCGCTGCACCCGGCAGCGTGCCGTCCTGCACGATGCGCCCTTCGACCTGCGGATTGACCGGCGAGCGCGTCTGCAGATACTCGGTCATAACATCGGCATCGATCAATCCGGTATCAACCCTGTTCGTCCCTTGCTGCAGCACACTGTACCCATCGCCGCCGCCGGCAATGAAGTTGTTGACGACCACGCGATAGGTGGCATTCGGATCGATATTCACAAAGCCGCCTCTGCCATCCGAGACCTGGATGCCGGTGATGCGGCTCCCGGCCGGCGCCGAGGCGTTCCAGCTGTACCGCATCCCGCCGACCTGGGGGAAACGACCGTCGGTTCGCTCGACCCGGCTGACGCCGTTCTCGAGCGCCTCCTTCACCTGCGCCCCGGTCAGAGTCAGCAGCACGAGCGTATTACCGAAGGGCATCACTTCGAGCACCTGCCCAAGCGTGATGCGTCCGGCAGGAATGCTGGTGCGAATACCGCCGCCATTCATAATCGCCAGTTGCGCACCGGCCGGCGCTGTCCTTGCCAGCATGCCATCTGCAATCAGGTTCCCCAGATTCGTTTCTTTTGAGCGCACATCGGCGCGTTCGCCATTGAGCGTCACCCGTGTTTCTCCCACTGGTGTGGCGCGCAACTGATCCAGCGGACCTCTGAAGGTTCTGATCCGGTTCTCGAAACCGCCATCGGGAGTGATAGACGGCAACACCTGGGTGGGTTGCCCCGCAACGACGCGCGTCACATCGCCGTTGGCATCGAAGCCAATCGTCAGATCGCCGAGCCAGCGTCCCCACTCCCAGTCTTGCGCCACGATCACCGGCTTGCCTGAAGGCGAAGCAATGACTTCGGGATACGGACGTTCCGGAACCGGCGGATTGACCATCGGTCCCATCGGTGTGTGGCTGTGCCCGCCGATAATCACTGAAATCCCATCCACGCGCCGCGCCAGTTCACGGTCCGCCTGGACGCCAACGTGAGTCAACGCAATAATCTTGTTGACCCCATCGCGACGCAGCGACTCAACACCGAGTCGTACTGCTTCGATATAGTTCGTAAACCGCACGCCGGGACCGGGGTTGCTAAGCACCGGAGTATCTTCGGTCGTTGCACCAATAATGCCGATCGGTTGCCCGCCGACCCAGATCACAACCCACGGTTTGATCAGTCCAAACAGCGGCGACGAGCGATCCACCTGAATGTTGGCGCTGAGCAGCGGGAAGTTCGCACCACGCGCAAAATCGACCAGCGGCGGCTGACCGATGTCAAACTCGTGATTTCCAATCGCCACTGCGTCGTACTTGAGCGCATTGTAGAACTCCAGGTCTGCCAGCCCGCGATACTGATTGAAGTAGAGCGTCCCCTGAAAAACGTCGCCAGCGTCGAGCAAGAGCTGATTACCGCCTTCTTTACGAATGGCATCGATCAGGGTCTTACGTCGCGAGACGCCGCCGTGCACCGGGTTATTGCCGCTGAACACCGGTTCGATACGCGCATGGTGGTCGTTCGTATGCACGATGCGCAGGGTATAGACCTCCGGACCGGCGCCGTGTACCGTCAGTGCTGTCGCCAGATACGCAATCGTTCCCGATCCGACCGCCATTGTCTTCACGAACGTGCGCCGCGAGATCGTGGGTATCGACATATCCCTTTCTCCTCCGTCTCTTCCTGTTATTCGCTAATGAAGCGTATGGAGCGTCGATACTATACCATATTCTCGAGGAGGGAGTGCAGCGCCGATAAGCGTGAGGAAGCGAATCAAAAAGGCCCACGTATGTGAGCCTTTTTGCCGCCGTACCTGGCGGGCCCGACGGGATTCGAACCCGCGCTCTGAGCCTTGACAGGGCTCCATGTTAACCGCTACACCACGGGCCCGTATACAGTTTGGTGACCCCAGCGGGATTCGAACCCGCGATCTCCACCTTGAGAGGGTGGCGTCCTAGGCCGCTAGACGATGGGGCCTGCTCTTTCCGTCGGCCCGAACTCCTCGCGGCCCCGACTGACGTTATTATACCAGCATCTGCCAAACAATGCAAGTTGACACGGACGTGCTGAACGCATATACTGCCTGAGGTAACCGTAGCCGCTGGATGTGCAGGCGGCTCGCCCGCATCGGTGGATGTGCCTGGGCTTGCCATAAGAGCCTATCCGAACAACCGCCCCTTCGATACGCGCTGCCCCCGTACGGGGGCGCTGCGCGCTGCTCAGGATGCGGTTTCTCGGTATCCTGCGTTATTTGGATGGGCTGTCGTTTGAATGTGAGTATGCCAGAGATGCCGGTGCGCATTGCAGAAGTGATCGAAGCGACCAGTACGGAATTCACAGCAGCCGCGTATGAACTGCTCCATGCGCCTCCGTTCGGTGCGCTGGTGCGGGCGCAGGCGCGCGATGAGCGCGGAGGAGTCTACGGACTGGTCTACGATATTCGCACCGGCAGCCGGGATGCTGGTGGGCGCGCTGTGGTGCGCGGACGTACCTATGCCGGGCGCGACGTGTACGACGCCGACATCTACCACGAGCATCCCGACCTGGCAGAGGTGTTGCAGACCGAGTTTTCCGCCGTTATTGTCGGGTTCGTGGATGATGGTCGAATCTGCCAGCTTCTGCCGCCGCAGCCACCGCCGGTGCATTACAGCGTGTATGAGTGTGACATCGAGGAAGTACAAAGATTCAACCAGGCAACCGATTATTTTCGCACCGTTCTGTTCATGCCCCACATCCCCGGCGACGAGACGCTTGCAGCCGCGCTGCGTCTTGCGGCCCGCGCAGCTTCCGACGAGCGTGCGTTCCTGGTGCGCGCCGGGCGCGAGATTGCTGCGCTCCTCAACGATGACTACGACCGTCTGATGGCGATCCTGCGCCGGATTCGACCCTGATGGCGGTGGGCGTCGGTGGGGCACGGCACGCCGTGACGCTACACGTAGTGCATCGTGCCCATAAACTTCCATCACAACGTGATGATCCCCTGTCGCGCGCCGCGGTTGACTGCTTCGGTGCGGCTCGAAACACCGAGTTTGGTAAAGAGCGACGAAAGGTGAAACTTGACGGTGTGTTCGCTGATCTGCAGTTTTTGGGCGATCTGTTTGTTCGACAGCCCCTGACTCACCAGTTCGAGCACATCACGTTCACGCGCCGTCAGTGGTTCGCCTGCCGGTTCCTCGACCGGCGATGGACGCTGGCGGAGCAGGTGCGCCGCCAGCGTCGGCGCCACAACGATGAGCCCCTGTGCGACGGCGTGGAGCGCCGCGCTTAGTTCCGCCGCGCTGACATCGTGCACCAGGATGCCCCATGCCGTCAACGGCAGGCGGCGCAACACGTCTACCTGTCGCGCGTCGTCGGTGAGGAGCAGCGCTGCATGGCGCGGCTCCTCGCCTGACACCTGGTCGGCATCAATCAGAACGCTTTCATCCGCCATCAGAATTACGTCAGTGTCTGCAGGGATGCCCGCTGAGTCGGCGAATGACCCGATGGCGCCGACAATCTCGACGTTCGCTTCGGCAAGCAGTGCGCGCAACCCGGCCCGCAGCGCCGGCGTCGGTGCGACGATCAGGACGCGAGTCATGGTTCCTGTGATGCTCCGCCCAGCAATGTGTCGATGACGCGAATCTCACCAGCGCGCAGCAGCCGAAGGCGAAGCGTCGCATCTGCTGCACGCTGGAGCGCAGTGCGCAGATCTTCCGGTCGCTCCAATGATACGGCATTGGCGTGGAGCAGCAGGTCGCCGACCATCAAACCCGCCTGTTCCGCGGGACTGCCAGGCTCGATGCTGACAACCAGCAGCCCGCTGGAGCGCTCGTTCAACACCCCTTCCGGCAGGGGCAGCGATTGCACTCCAACACCAAGGCGAACACGCCGTCCCTGGATGCTGTTCAGCCATTGCTCGACGATATGACTGGCAATCGCCACCGAGAGATCGCCGCCAAAGACCATGGCGTTGATCCCGATTACCCTGCCGCGTGCATTGAGCAGCGGTCCGCCTGAGTTGCCCGGCGCCAGTCGCACGTCGGAGCGGATGAAGGCGATCCGTTGACCATTGCGTGTCTCCGCTTCGCCCAACCCGCTGACGATGCCGGCGGTCACAACCCACGGTTGCCCCCACGGATGCCCAATTGCAAAAACGAGTTCGCCGACGCGCAGCTGCGCCGAGTCGCCAGTTCCGATATGCGGGAGATCATCGGCAGCAATCCGCAGCACTGCCAGATCGAGATCCTGGCTGCGCGCCATCACCGTCGCCGGCAGGTCGCGCCCGTCGAGCGTTTGCGCGCGCAAAACGCCGCCCGCCCCGGCAACCACGTGATCGTTGGTGAGAACGATGCCGCCAGGCTGCCAGATGACTCCCGTTCCGCTGCCTCTGCCGGCGCCGCGCAGATGGACGACACTCTCTCGGATGCGTTCGACGAGATCGGCGAACCCGGCAGCGATGCCAGAGGTATGATAAAACACGTGCATCATTATCTATGATCCTTTACGTTGTCCAATTGTCACCGGCATGGTGATCAGCGTTCCTCCGCGAATAATCTCCGCCGGAACCGTTGCGCCGACGCGGTCGCCGCTCAGGATCGCCTGCAGATCGTCGGTGTCGTTCAGCACGATGCCATCGATGCCGACGAGAATATCGCCAATGAGAAATCCGGCATGATACGCCGGGCTATCCGGCTCGACACGCACGATCAGCAATCCATGCTCCTGGCTGCGTCCGGCGCGTTGCCCCGGTGGAATCGTGACCGGCTGGCTGCTGATGCCAAGAAAACCGCGCCGGATGTGCCCCTGACGCGCCAGGGTGTGCGCAATACGCCACGCAAGCGGCGCCGGAAGTGCCAGCGCGACGCCGCCGATCAGTCCGGTGGTGAACAACCCCAGCGCTGCACCTGTTACATCGATGAGCGCACCGCCGGAAAAACCGGGATAGGGCGTGGCATCGGTCTGGATCACCTGTTCGATCATGCCGCGCCGGGTCCGCAGCGGACCGCCAACCGCACTGACGACCCCCAGACTTGCCATCGGTCCTCCAGGTGAAGGACGTCCAACCGCAAGAACGAATTGCCCGACGCGCGCGGGAGTGGTTGCCTGCGCAGCAATCTCACCACCGAGCCCGTCGATATGCAGGAGCGCAAGGTCGCTTGTGCGATCCCGTCCAACCAGACGCGCCGCCAGGGTGCGCCCGTCGTCGGTCTGGATCGTCAGGTCGTCATCGCGCTCGAGTACATGGTCCGCCGTCAGCACTTCGTCAGGTGCAACGATAAGTCCGCTGGCTGACTGACGTTGTCTGCCGTTGACTGTGACGAGTACGCGGCGAATGCGTTCAACGGCATCCGCCATCTGATTCGATAGTGCGCTGATCAGGTCAGCGCCGGATGATGCAGTCATGGTTGTCTCCTTTGAGAACATACGTCTCCTGATACATGATGGGAACGAGCGATGAGTCCTGTGTTCCAACAACGCTCTTCTTCAAAATCCTGTGCATCGCGTCGCTCGATTGAATGATACAGGCAGCCGTGTCCCCTGGCATCGCCGGAATGCGCAGGATGCCGCCTGGAAAAATGGGTGGGCGCCTTGCTGCGCTATAATGCGGCGTCGTTATCGCAGACAGACACGAGGAGCACACCATGGCATTTTTTGATCTCTCGTTCGATGCATTGCAACAGTACCGTCCTCCGCGTGAGGAACCGCCCGATTTTGATGCATTCTGGCGGATGACCCTTGAGGAAGCGCGCTCCTATCCGCTCGATCCGCGTTTCGAGCCGTATGACGCCGGTCTTGCCACCGTCGAGACATTCGACGTTACTTTTCGAGGCTACGGCGGTCAACCAATCAAGGGATGGTTGCTCCTCCCGCGTCACTGTTCACGTCCATTGCCCTGTGTTGTGGAATATATCGGGTATGGCGGCGGGCGCGGCTTTCCAACCGACTGGTTGCTCTGGAGCGCCGCAGGGTATGCCCATCTCGTGATGGATACGCGCGGTCAGGGAAGCGCCTGGCTCAAGGGAGATACGCCCGATCCCGAACCAGAAGGGACAAATCCGCATCACCCCGGCTTCATGACGCGCGGGATTTCCAGCCCATCCACCTACTACTATCGTCGGGTCTTTACCGATGCAGTGCGCGCCGTCGAAGCGGCACGCGCGCACCCGGCGGTCGACTCCGAACGGGTTGCAGTCACCGGCGGCAGTCAGGGCGGGGGGATTGCGATTGCGGTTGCAGGGCTGACGCCCAACATTCTCGCGACCATGCCCGATGTACCGTTCCTCTGTCATTACCGCCGCGCCACCGAGATCAGCGATGCGAACCCATACGCCGAGATTGCGCGGTACTGCAAAGTGCACCGCGATCGGGTCGAGGCAGTGTTCCAGACATTGAGCTACTTCGATGGGGTCAATTTTGCCGCGCGTGCCCAGGCATCGGCGCTCTTCTCAGTCGGTTTGATGGACGACGTGTGTCCGCCATCGACGGTCTATGCCGCCTACAACCATTACACCGGTCCAAAGCGGATCCAGGTCTATCGCTACAACCAGCACGAAGGCGGCGGAACCTTTCAGAACCAGGAGAAAATTCGATTCTTGCGCGAAGTGATGGGAATGTAGAATGAAGCAATGGGAACGTAGAATATAGACAGGATCAACGTGGAACGTTCAACGTTTGCACGTTCCACGTTCCACGTTCCCACGTTCCACGTTCCCACGTTCAACGTTCCACGTTCCCACGTTCGCCCCATCCTCACGTGGAAAGGCGACCGTTTCGCCCTGCACCCTGACAGCAACCCGCGCACCGGGAGCAATATCGATCCGCGGACCGGTGCGCGCCTGGATGAGCGACCCATCACACATCCGAATCCCAACCAGTTGATCGTGCCCGAAGAACACGATCTCTTCGATCAAACCGCAGCCAGCGGAGTCCGGACAAAGGTCGATCGCTTCAGGGCGAACCATCACCTCAACCGGACCATTGCGTGGAGCGGCAAGCGGCACCCTGCCCAGCACGCATTCGGCGCACCGGCCGGAGGCGCGGGCAGGAACGAAATTCGCCTCGCCAACGAACGTGGCAACGGTGCGAGTCGCCGGGCGCAGGTAGATGTCGTGGGGGGCGCCAATCTGTTCGATGGCGCCATTGCGCATAACAACAACAATATCGGCGATACTGAACGCTTCTTCCTGGTCGTGGGTGACGAAGATCGCGGTAGCGCCCGATTGCCGCAGGATGCGCCGCACTTCTTCGCGCGTCGCCTTGCGCAGTACAGCGTCGAGGTTCGAGAACGGCTCATCGAGCAAAATGACCTGCGGGTCGGGCGCGAGTGCGCGCGCCAGCGCCACGCGCTGCTGCTGCCCACCCGATAACTGATGCGGATACCGTTCCGCCAGATCAGTAAGCCCGGTCAGCGCCAGCAGGTCACTCACGCGCGCCATCCGTTCCCGCGCAGAGCGTCCATTGAGTCCAAATGCCACATTTTCGCGCACTGTCAGGTGAGGAAACAACGCATAGTCCTGAAAGACCATCCCCACGCTCCGGCGCTCCGGCGGCGTCCAGGCGCCGCCGCCGGCGACTCGTTCGCCTGCCAGAAAGATTTCGCCGGCATCAGGCGTTTCGAGACCGGCGATCAGGCGAAGGGTTGTGGTCTTGCCGCACCCGCTTGGTCCCAACAGCGCCAGCAAAGCGCCACGCGGCGCGTGCAACGATGCCTGATAAACGGCAGGCGTGTCGTGCCGGAACCACTTGCTGACAGAACGTAATTCAATGGCATTGTGTGATGCGCTCATATCATGTATTAGCGTACTCTTATTTTCGCACTTTGTCAAGAAAAAATTGTTCAAAATACCGACTGCGCACCAAACCCAAGTTCCGCCAGGGCGCGCCGCGCCTCTGCCGCTTCATTCCAGGGCACTGGCGTCGTTCCGTAGATGATGCTGCCTTCATGACCTTTGCCAAGGAGCAGGACGATGTCGCCGGGACGGGCGCGCGCAAAAGCGGCACGAATGGCAAGAGCGCGATCCGGAATGCAGAGGCAGGTCTCGCCGATGCGTTTGCCGGCAGACTCCGCGCCAGCGGCGATGTCGGCAATGATCGCCTCGCGGTCTTCCAGCCGCGGGTCCTCGTCGGTCAGCACAACCAGATCGCAGAAGCGACCGGCGATTTCGCCCTGCAACGGGCGTTTGGCGCGGTCACGCTCGCCGGCGCTGCCGAACACCGCGATGAGTTGTCCATCGGTGAGCGGGCGTATGAGGCGCATCAGTTTCTCGAATGCCCCAGGGGTGTGGGCATAGTCAACCAGCACGGTGAACGGTTGCCCCTCGTCAATCCGCTCCATCCGTCCACGCACGCCGGGCACACGCTCAAGCGCCGCCACGCACGCATCGAGCGGTATTCCTTCGGCGCATGCGACGGTCAGCGCCGCCAGTGCGTTCCAGACATTAAAGTCGCCGGTCAGTTTTAAGTGAGCATATGTGCTGCCCCACGGTGTTGTGACGCGAAAGGATAAACCATCACGGGTCGAACGAACATCTTCGGCGCGCACATCGGCGCCGGCGTGGACAGCATACGTGAGCCGCTCGGCAGACGCAGGAGCAGCGTCGAGAAACATGCGATGGTGCGGATCGTCGGCGTTCACAACAGCAATCTTGCGCTGTTTGAAAGGCGTGGCATCGTTGCAGAACTCAGCCAGCATTTCGAACAGACGCGCCTTGTCGCGGCGGTACTGTTCGACCGTGCCGTGAAAATCCAGGTGCTCGTGCGTCACATTCGTCAGCACGGCAATATCGAAGGCGCAGCCGGCAAGCCGGTTCCAGCGCGCCGAGAGTGCGTGCGAGGTCGCCTCAATGACAGCGTGGGTACAGCCAGCGGTGACCATGTCGCGCAGCAACGCCTGCACTTCCGGCGCTTCCGGCGTACTCTGGCGCGAGTCGTTCGCCCACATCCGTCCGGCAATTTTGAAGTCCACTGTGCCGACCATGCCGGTAACGGCGCCGCCTGCTTCAAGCGCCACACTGGTCAGAAATGTTGTGGTCGTCTTCCCATCGGTTCCGGTGACTCCAACAACGCGCATCTGCCTGCCGGGGTAGCCGTAGAACGCTGCGGACAGCGGCGCCAGCGCGACTCGTGCATTGGGAACGCGCAGCGCTGCAACCGGTATGCGACCATCCCATGCAGGGTCTTGGTAAACGACGGCGACTGCGCCGCGTTCGATTGCCTGCGGGATGTAGCGGTGCCCATCGGTGTGAAAACCGTGGTAGGCAACGAACAGTGCGCCGGGCGCAACTGCGCGTGAGTCATAGACAACAGCGGTAATCTCGGGGTCAGGGTACGGCAGATGCGCAGGGTCACTGACGGTTATCAAAAGATCGTGCAGTCGCATAGGCTCAATGATGGGCGCGTGTCGCCTTGATCCAGTCCGGCGCGCGGCAGTATAGAGGGGATGGGCGCGCCTGTCAATGCGGCAGAAAACTTTTCGCGCGCTTAGTATCAACCAAAGGTGCTGTTGCTCGATAAACCACTCTCGGCGCTCGATGCCAAGATTCGCGCGTCGCTCCGCCAGGAAATCCGTGAGATCCAGCGGCAGCTCGGCATTACGACGATTTACGTCACCCACGACCAGGAAGAGGCAATGGCGCTCTCCGACCGGATTGTGGTGATGAGTCGCGGGCGTGTCGAACAGATTGGCACGCCTTTCGAGGTCTACAACTTCCCGGCGACCCGCTTCGTTGCGTCGTTCGTTGGAACGCTCAATCTGATCCAGGCGACAGTCGTTGATGCTGCTGCTGGACTGCTGACTGTCGAAGGGCAACCGATCCGCCTGGCGTCCTCACTCAGGTCATATCGTTCCAGCGACTCCATCAGCCTTGCCATTCGCCCGGAACTGATCGCGCTCGATGGACCGATAAACAGCGACGTCAACCGTCTGAGCGGCACAGTCGAAGATGTGACCTTTCTTGGCTCGATTGTGCGCGTTCGGGTGCATCTCGCCACGAACACGCTCCACTTCGATCTTTTCAACAATCCACAGTTGCGCCCGCCGCAGCCAGGGTCATCGATCACGGTGCAATTCGCCCCCGAAGCGTGCCTGGTCCTTGCAGACGAAGCAGCAAGCGCTCAACCGCTACCGGTGAGCGCAGCGCAGGCGGCGTGATACCCGCACATCCCGTGCACCCCCGGTCCTGGCGGCGTTGAGGAAGAGCAGAGATAGATGCCGCGCGCCGGGGTGCGGTAGGGAGTCAGGCTGATGGTCGGTCTGGTCAGGAGTTGTCTCCAGTCAGGCAATCCGCCGCTGATGTCTCCACCGATCAGGTTGGGGTTCCAGGCTTCCATGGCGGCGCAGTTCATGGCGCGCCGCGCCAGGATGCGGGTGCGGAAGCCAGGCGCAAATCGTTCGATCTGCGCTTCGATGACAGCCGTCATATCGACCGTCGAACCATTCGGTACATGGCAGTATGCCCAGGCGATATGTTTCCCTGGCGGCGCACGGGTCGGGTCGAACAGCGTCGGTTGCGCCAGGAGCACATAAGGGTATGCAGCGTGTTCACCACAGTGCGGCGCCCGTTCCGATGCAGCCATCTCTTCCAGCGTGCCGCCGAGGTGCACCGTCGCTGAACGGGCGCATGCCGGGTTCGTCCAGGGAACCGGTCCGTCGAGCGCATAGTCGAGTTTGAACACCCCCGGTCCAGAACGAAAGCGCTCGAGTTGTCGGCGGTACCCGGCAGGCAGACGATCACCGGCAATCTGGAGCAACTGGCGCGGCGTGGTGTCGAACAGGCATGCCCTGGCGTCTGGCAGTTCGTCGATATGCTGCACCAGCCATCCGGTGCGCACCTCGCCGCCGCTGGCGCGCAGACAGGCTTCCAGCGCATTCGCGATAGCCTGTGCGCCCCCCTGGGGAATGGGCCAGCCGACGGCATGCCCGAGCGCGCCGAGCACGAGCGCCGGCGCGGATGTGAGCGGCGCGTCGAGCGGCAGCAGCGAGTGCGCCCCAAGCCCGGCGATAAGCGCAGGCGCTGCATCTTCACGGAAGAACATGCGCGCCAGGAGCGTCACCGGCAGCAGTGCCAGCGCGCCAAAGTATGCTCCGGCGAACGGGTGGTTCGGGAAGCGCAACGGGTTCAGCACCAGCGGCTGAATCCGGTCCCAGAGGCGCACCAGCGGCGCCATCAATCGCTCGTAGGCAACCCCGTCACGACCGAGCCAGGCGGCAGTGGCGCGGATTGAACGTTCCAGCAGAACGGCGCGCCCTCCGTCGAGCGGATGCGCCACCGGCGCAGGCGGCTGAACCCAGCGCAGACCGAAACGCTTCAGGTCCAGCATGCGAAACACTGGCGAGGCAATGCCGAAGGGATGGACTGCCGAACCGAAGTCATGGATGAACCCCGGCAGAGTCGCCTCACCCGACGACACGCCGCCACCGACCGTCTCACGCGCTTCGATGAGCAACACCCGCCATCCGGCCTGCGCCAGCACACATGCCGCGGTCAGACCATTCGGACCTCCACCAACAATGACCGCATCATATGCTCGCATAACAGTCTCCTGCCAGACATGCGCGGCTTCGGATGATGGCCGGACATGTGCGCTGGAAATGATCGTCATTATCGACATCTCCGGGGTGCCTGCCGTTGATACAGCAGTCGCACAGACGCTGATCAACACCGCTCAGGCGCTCAAACTGCTCGGTTGTCGTGTCACACTGACCGGCATTTCTCCAGAGGTGGCACAAACGCTGACACTCCAGGGCATCCGGTTGAGCGACATTGACACAGTTCGCAGTCTGCAGGAAGCGATGCAATGACCTGCCTGGAGGAAGCAGCTACTGGATCACCAGCGGAAGGTGGATCGTATATACGACAGGTGGCGGCGGTACGCCTGCGCCGGTAGCGAATGACGAGGTGTTGCCGTCGGAATCGATATTCGTTGCGGTAATCCGGAGCGCAGCAAGGGTGTTGCCGGCAATTGTAAATGAGAACGTTCCATCCTCTGCAGCCCGTACAACTCCGAGGAACTCGCGCCCCTGGTTTTCGGGATCGGCAAAGATCTCGATGAGACATTCGCGGCATGCAACACCGCGCACTTCGGTCTGATCGACAGCCTGGATGACCGGTGGTGCAATGCCGCCGTTGGCGCCGTTGATCAGGAGAATCCCGCTGCCATGGTTGGCAGTAATACTGTTGCGTGACAAGCGGTTCCGTGATCCGCCATCGATAATCACACCGGGAACTGCATTATCCCTGATCGTGTTGCCGCGAACCAGGGTCTGCACTGTTCCGCTCAAAGCAATGCCCCCCACGATCATACAGTCGTCACGTTGCGCATCGAACCCGTCCCACGGAGATTCGATCGCTTCATTCAGTTGCACCGTGTTGCTGATGATCGTCGAACCGTCCCCCTTGATGCACATGCCGGATCGTGCATTATGCTGGATGGCATTTTCGTGGATGACCGTGTTATCACCTTCGAGGAGCAAACCAGAGAGTTGATTGGCAGCAAATGTATTGGATGGTCCGATGATATTACCATCACCGAGAATCAGCGCGCCGTGGCGTTGGTTTCCCAGCCGGGTAACCCCATCTGCGCCGACGCCGACACGATTGTGCGCGACCCGGTTGGCAAAACCGGCGATCACAATGCCGTTCCCGCCGTTGTACGCAACGACGTTGCCCGCCCTGGATGCGTCCCCGCCGATAATCGCAGATTCGACATGCTCATCGAGCCAGATACCTTCGCGGGTGTTTCCGCGCGGGAGAATGCCGGTCAGATCAACGCCGATGTAGTTCCCCAGAACCTGGTTCTGACGCGCGACACGCGGCGTCGTCTCGTAGTATTGAGCAATGAAGACGCCGTATCCGTTGCTTGAAATAATGTTGCGCTCACCATCCGTCTCACCGCCGACGATATTCCGGCTGGCGCCATCGACCAGGAACACACCGCCCTGAGAATTGCCGATCGGTGTGGATCGATCGGGTGCAAGACCAATGACATTTCCAGCGATCCTGTTCTCGTTGGCGCTCCAGATCATGATCCCATAGTCGTTTCCTGAAATCACGTTGCCGTTGCCGGGTCTGCCGATATGATTGCGTTGCGCCTCGCCACTGACAACGACGCCATAGTACCTGTTGCCCGCAGCACCCGTTCCACTTTCATCGACACCGATCCAGTTTCCCGCAACTGTGTTGCTGATCGTAGCACTGCCGTCGATACGGACGCCTGCAAACTCGTTTCCGCCAATAATATTGCGATCCGCATCGGCGCTGCCGCCGATGAGGTTTGTCTGAGCGCCGTCGCGAATGTCAATGCCGTAGTAGTTGGGGTCACCGTCAATATCGTCGGTCACTATGCCGATGAAGCACCCGGCCACCATATTATCGTGAGCAGCGGCGCCTTCGATGACAATCCCCGCATCCCAGAACGAGACCAGCGCCAGACCGCGGATGACATTGCCGGACGATGCAATGGTCAGACCGTTGAGACCGCTCATCCCTTCGTACACCTCCGATCCATCGAGCACGATGACCGGATGAGAGACAAGACTGGCGCCTGGTTGAGTGGCGCCGTCAATCACAATATCGCCGCGGGTCAACGGCGGCAGGGCGGAGAAGTCTGGCCGGATGCGCCAGGTCAATGTACTGGCATCATAACCAGGGTCACTGTCGGGAATCGCAAAATGAATGCGCAATTGAAGACCAGGAGTTATCGCATTGGCAGCGGTTATCGCCTCACGCAACGAAATGCCTTTGCCGCCTGGGTCATCTATCAGGTTCTCAAACGAGGATGTGTCCCCATCGAGTTCATCACGTGTGGTTGTGACAGTAATCGTAGTTGTTGCAGCACGAGCAATGCGGGTTGTCCATCCTGTGAAGGGTACAGCAGGCTGCACCCCCGTCACGATGCTTGCAATCATCGAGATGAGCGTCAGGAAAACACGTAGAATACGGCGCGCTGAAGATCGGCGCGTCATTGCTCTTTTTCTCCCTACGCTGGCAGCGGCAATTTGCAGGCCCCGCCCCGTGTGCAGGCGAAGGCAAAAACCAGTATCGTGGGGGAAGAACGACTTTTCTCTCCTGCACAAATATTATATGGAAGGGCATGGCGGAGTTCAAGTCAAAATACCGTTATAAAGGGGACGATCATCAATCATCATGAAGCCTGCTATAATGGTGCGGAAATCGCTGTAACATCCGGAGGTCCAGAGGCTATGACTGCGACGCGCAACCATGCGCCCGAAGGAGATCCAATTTCGATCCGGAACGGGCGCCTTCATGTGCCAGATATGCCCATTATTCCCTATGTCGAAGGCGATGGCACCGGTCCCGATATCTGGCGGGCAAGCGTGCGCGTCTTTGATGCCGCCGTCGAACGGGCGTATGGCGGCCGACGGAAATTGATGTGGCACGAGGTGCTGGCGGGCGAGAAAGCGTTCAATATGACCGGCAGCTGGCTGCCTGATGAGACAGTTGAAGCATTCAAAACCTACCTGGTCGGTATCAAAGGTCCGCTGACCACGCCGGTTGGCAAAGGTATTCGGAGCCTGAACGTGGCATTGCGCCAGTTGCTCGATCTGTATGTCTGTTTGCGACCGGTGCGCTATTTCCAGGGAGTTCCCTCGCCGGTCAAGCGCCCCGAACTGGTCGATATGGTCATCTTCCGCGAGAATACGGAAGACATCTACGCTGGCATCGAGTATGCCGCCGGCACTCCCGAAGCGCAGAAGGTGCTCGATTTCATTCGCACAACATTCCCGAAGGATTTCGAGAAAATTCGCTTCGGTACATCCGAGAAAGCAAGCGAGTTTCTCTCGATGCTGGGAGATGGGGGCGAGGAAGGCGCTGTCGAAGTGGGGATCGGCATCAAACCGGTCAGCCGTTTGGGAACGGAGCGCCTGGTCGCCGCCGCCATTCAGTACGCGATTACCCATCGGCGCCGGAGCGTCACTTTTGTGCACAAAGGCAATATCATGAAGTTCACCGAGGGCGCATTCCGCGACTGGGGATATGCACTGGCAGAGCGCGCCTTTGGCGAACACGTCTACACCTGGGCGCAGTGGGAGCGCACAAAAGCGGAGAAAGGCGAGGCGGCAGCGAATGCCGAGCAGCGCGAGGCGCTGGCAGGCGGAGCGATCCTCATCAAGGACGCCATTGCCGATATTACCCTTCAACAGGTGCTCACGCGCCCGGAAGAGTTCGATGTGATTGCGACCCTCAATCTCAACGGCGATTATCTGAGCGATGCGCTGGCGGCGCAGGTAGGCGGCATCGGGATTGCGCCGGGAGGGAACATCAACTACATTACCGGTCACGCAATCTTCGAGGCGACCCATGGCACGGCGCCAAAGTACGCCAATCAGGATCGGGTCAATCCGGGCAGTGTTATCCTGAGCGGGGATATGATGCTGCGCTACATGGGATGGACCGAAGCTGCCGACCTGATCATTCGCGCGCTCGAAAAGACGATCTCCCAGAAAATCGTCACCTACGACTTCGCGCGTCTGATGACCGGTGCAAAGGAGGTTAAGACCTCTCAATTCGCCGATGCAATGATTGCCAATATGGATGAATAAAGATTGACATCAGGCCTGATGGAGACATAAGTGCACCGTGCCATGCTCCCCAGACATCGGGAAGCATGGCACGGTGCATATCGAAGATGTGAAGATTGCAGGCGGTTCTCTCACCCGCCATCACTCACCGGTCGCGGGCGCCGGTCCCCAGCCACGCTCCTCAACCACCTGGAAAATATCGGTGTCGCTGATGATGCCGACGATCTGATCGCGTTCGCGCACGGCAGCCCGGCGAATATTCCTGTCGATCATCAATTTGCTGCAGTCGCGCAGCGACATGTCGGGCGACACATACACCAGCGGGCGTGATGCCAGCGCCTTGACTGCAACATCTTCCGGTGAGCGATCCGCCGCAACGATTTTCTGCAGCACATCACGCATGGTCATGATGCCCCATTCACCGCTCGCATCTGGCTCGACCAGCACACTGGTGATGCCATGCCGGTTCATAATGTGGATCGCCTCGGCGGCCGTGGCATCGGGCGCTACACTGATGACTTTACGGGTCATCACCTCACCGACAGTAAACGGACGTGGCGCCTCAGTCGATGACTGGCTGGCGCGCAGGCGTTGTTTGAGCGGCGCGGCATAGCGATCGAGCGAAAACATCGCTACACTGACTTCGCGACGACTCGCGCGTGCAGCGGCGGTTTCCAGCGGTCCTTCGAGGAATGTCACCAGAACAAATGTCTGTTCATCCACAGGCGGTGGTTCGAGCAACTCGATCGTTTTGCCGTCGAATCGTCCACGCACGGTAAACATAGCATCGTCTCCTTTCGCTGCGCCATTGCGTGATGATTGTACCACAGACTGAAACAGAGTGACGCGCTGCGGCAGAGACTGTCGCAGATTAACAACGAGATTTCTCAGTCACGACAAAGGTACGGGTTCAGACGTATCGCGCCCATGGTGTTTGTGCATCAGCGGGACGATATCTTGTGGCGCTTGCGAATGTCTTCCTGCTGCCGGCGCTTGATCTTGGGATCTGCTCGTGAACCTTCGATCGTGACCAGGCGCCTGCGACGGTGCAGCGGGCGCGAAAACGTGCGATCCATAAAGCGTGGACTTCGTGCCTTTGTGGTGCGATCATCAAGCGACGTCTCGTTGTCGTATTAACCGCGCAGGTCGATGCGCCCGGGATCATCGGCATTGATCATAAAGGTAGCGGTGCGCTCGAAGTACTGGATCAGTGCAGGGCGCACATCTTCGGGAAAGCCTGCCTCGTCGACAGCAGCCCGCATATGAGCGACCCATGCATCACGTTCTGCCTGCCCAATGACGAAGGGCAAATGGCGCGCCCGCAGACGCGGGTGTCCACGCATTGCTGTGTAGCGTGGAGGTCCGCCAAAATACTGGGTAATGAAGAGAAACTGGTGCAATTTCCCGGGTTCGAGATCCGCCGGGAACATGGGGCGCAGGAGCGGATCGCGCTCGATGCGCGCATAGAATGCGTCGACCAGGCGGCGGAACGGCTCATCACCGCCGGCGCGTTCGTAGATGGTTCGTTCCGTGTTCATCGCTCCTCGAAGATTTCATCGATGATCCGACCCTCCCATGCCGCGTGGGGCGTCACGCCCAGCACGCGCGCCAGCGTCGGCGCTGTATCAAGCAGGCTGACCGGTGCTGCAATCTGATGATTCCGTCGGATTGCAGGACCGGCAGCGACCCAGGGAATAGTCATATCTTCAGCCATATCAGTGCCATGGGTTCGATCATGCCCGCCATGATCCGCCTGCACGACGATGGTCGCATCTGACGGCATAACATCGAGTACTCTGCCGAGCAACCCGTCGACGCGTTGCAGCTGGCTGAGATACTCCGGCGACATCCAGCCGAATGCGTGCCCTGCCGCATCTACAGAACCGAAATAGACGAAGACGAAATCAAACGACGCGCTTTCTTCACGCAGGAACCGCACTGTTTCTGAACCGACCGCATCATCATAGGTAGAGTCGAGCGGCGGCTCACGGTAGTAACTGTACGCCACCTGTTCCGGGCGACTCACGTCGCGCAATGGTTCCCAATTGTGAATAAAAGCGGCACGTTTTCCGGCGGCGCGCACCTGTTCGATCAATCCAGGCAACGGGCGCGCCATTGGAACGAAGAGGTTGGTCGTGATGCCGTGGCGTGCTGGCGGAACGCTGTGGAAGATCGACATATGGCAGGGCAGTGTCACCGACGGCAGAACGCTCTGCGCCTGCATCGTCGCTGATCCTGCAGCGCGCAACGCGGCGAGGTTTGGGCATGATGCCGTCTCGATCGCGTCGGGACGCGCACCATCGATCATGACGAGAATGACCATATGATTGCCTCGAAAAAAGGGAACTGTTCGAGGTATCGAGGTTGGGACGCTACTGTCTGGTCAACCGTGCGCCCTCTTCACACATGAGTATTATACCAGGAAGCATGCTATGCGGCTGCCTGCACGCTCAGTTCAGCGAACTGGCGCAACAGCGCCAGTGAGTCGGTTGCAGCCTCGTGGACCTGCACATCATTATCTTGCGTGGCTTTTTCAAGAGCTGCAATGACCTGCAGCAACGCAGCAGGAGGTCCGATGCGTCCCAGGGCGCGCGCCGCCGCCTCCCGCGTATAGGCATCGCGGTCGTGCAGCAACTGGCAGAGACCCTGCACAACAGACGGCTTGCCGGCATGCTCGCCTAATTGTCCCAGCACGAGCGCCGCCGATGAGCGATAGAACCCGTCTTCGTGAAAAAGATGACTCTCGATATAGGTCAGGGCATCACCTGTGATCGCGCGTTCGCGCAACAATCCAATTGCGCGCGCTGCGGCAAAGCGCGTCTCGGCATCGGAGTCGCGCAGCGCAATCTCCAGCAGGCGATAGGTCAGCGCCGACGGCGGTGCATCAACCATCACCCCCAGCAGGCGCGCGGCATAGGCGCGCGTCCGTGCTGCTGCATCCGATAGCGCCGACTCGATCAGCGCCAGATCAGCAGCGATGTATCGACCATTGCGCGATCGCAGGCGGCGCAATGCATCGATGCGATCCTGACTGTTCAGTTCGCGCAGCAGGTCGCGTATCCATACGAACGACCAGGGGTAGAGGTCTAATTCACGTTCGATCGTGCTGCACAACCAGAAACTGCGTCGTGCATTGAGGCGTTGAATGGCGAGCGGAATGGTGTTCAACTCGATCATCAGGCGCTCAATCGTAATGCAGAGATCGATGCTGGCGCGCATGTCGCGCTCGATATCCATCGCCGTCGGATAGCGGGTGCGTATGATCTTGCTGATAAGAAGATTGGCGCCAGTATCGTGCGTAATCGTCGCCAGTGTCATGATCGCATCGACCGGACAATCATACAGCGCATTCAGGAATGGCGTCAGCGTGCGCAACGCCAGGTGCGGAACAACGCCAGGGTTGCCCGCCAGCTGAACCTCCCGATGTGGCTGACGTGCGAAGATCTCGAGGTGGTCAGTTAGTTGTTGCCGCCATATGTGCTGGTCGAACATAGGTCACCTGCTGTGCTGGATGGGGCGAGACTGTGCGGCGCATACTACACTGATGCATAGCATTTTTCTCAGTATAGCATACGGGTTCAAGACTACACCGCACCAGACTTACAAATTGGTTACAGAAATCACATCATTTTGATGTACATAACCCTTCAACTCAGATCTACGTTGAGGAGTGAACTGTGTTGCACCCGAAGGCAGGTGGCAGGGGACGGTCTGATGTGACCATAGCCGATAGTCGATAGGCTGCCGTTGGGTAAATGTTCACGATTGGGGATTCGGGGGAAAGAATACCATTTCTACGGATTTTTGATTTTAGATTTTAGAATGCTACACCTTCCCCAGGATCGGTGGCACCGAGCGGTGTGCAGCACAGCCGCACAGGTGCTGAGGTGACCATAGCCGGGAGGCTATTGTTGGAGGACTGTTGACAATTGGGGGTTCGGGGGAAGCCCCTGAGATCGAGAGTCGGCGGCGGGAAGGCTTTCGCAAGCGTTACAAGACGTTGCCCCGCCGACGCAAAATACAGCAGTTAAACCTTGATTGCCAGTTGACGTCCATCAGTCGTTCCGGCATGATCTCGACAGTCCAGCGCATACCATACCGGAGGACATGATGGACGTCGGGTGGATGATAGCCGTACCCAGACTGATATTCATAACGCGACGCGCGCCAGGCGCTCGAGCAGACCAATAAGGACACCAAATAGGACACAAAAACAAGAAAGCGGCGTGAGCCGCTTGTGACAGTGGTTGTTGTGATGTGGTGCCAGGGACCGGGAACGATCCGGTGACCTCGTGTTTTTCAGACACGCGCTCTACCAACTGAGCTACCCTGGCAAGAGCGATGAAACTGAACGGTACCAAGCCTGACGCGCTACCGTGGTGGGCGATGACGGACTCGAACCGCCGACACCCTCGGTGTAAGCGAGGTGCTCTGCCAACTGAGCTAATCGCCCGTGGTGCCGAGGAAGGGACTTGAACCCTTACGAACATTTCTGTTCACCAGGCCCTCAACCTGGCGCGTCTGCCAATTCCGCCACCTCGGCTTGCGCATGGCATTATAGCCCTCTTAATGATGATTGTCAACCTTGGTTTTGCGCTCCGACGCCTCTCTGTTTCTCACGCGGCATGAATCGCACTATAATAGGGAGAAGCATCCTCATGCATCTTGCCAGGCGCAACGCGACAGCCGCGACCACGGCCGTCGTGCGTCATTGTGGTATCATATCAATATGCTCACCAAAGAATCGGCGTCGTGGTATCAACCTTCCGCCTGGGAGCGCAGCGAAGGTTCGCCTGTGTCCTTCGGTCCGACGTGGGTTCCGTCAGCTGAAGGGTATAATTTTGCCCTCTTCTCACGTCACGCCACCAGTGTGACCCTGCTGATCTACGGCGCAGACGACTTTGTGACGCCGATTTATCGCCATCACCTCGATCCGCGGCGCAACAAGACGCACCATGTCTGGCATTGCTGGGTGCCTGCCGCCGCTATTCCTGGCGGTCGCTACTACGCCTATCGCGTGGATGGTCCGCGCGCGCCCGAAGAGGGGCATCGCTTCGACCCGACGAAGATTGTGCTCGATCCGTATGCGCCAGAGGTGTTCTTTCCACCGAATTACAGTCGGGAAGCGGCAGCGCGACCAGGACCGAACGACGGTCGCGCTCCACTCGGCGTTTTGCCGCGCCGTGACGCGCAGTACGATTGGGAAGGCGATACTCGCCCATACCATACGCACGATCTGATTGTCTATGAACTGCATGTGCGCGGCTTTACCGCGCGCGCCAATTCTGGCGTTGCACCCGAAGAGCGGGGAACGTTCCTCGGACTGATCCGTAAGATTCCATACCTGAAAGAATTGGGGGTGACAGCGATCGAACTGCTGCCGGTTCACCAGTTCGATCCGCAGGAAGGCAGTTATTGGGGCTATATGACGCTCAACTTCTTCGCTCCTCACCGTGGCTATGCCCTCCATGACCCGCACCGCGAGTTTCGCGATATGGTGAAAGCGATGCACGCCGCCGGCATCGAGGTCTGGCTCGATGTGGTCTACAACCATACCAGCGAAGGGGATGATCGCGGCCCGACCTACTGTTATCGCCTTATTGACAATCGCAGTTATTATCTGCTCACATCCGACCGGCGTCAGTATGTCAACGCGAGCGGCTGCGGCAATACATTGCGCTGCGCCGATCCTGCGGTGCGCACGCTGATCGTCGACAGCCTCACCACCTGGATACAGTCGATGCGCGTCGATGGGTTCCGTTTCGACCTGGCATCGATTCTGGCGCGCAACGAGGATGGGACGGTCAATCACGAGGATCCGGCGCTCATCCATGAGATCAGCATGCTTGCTCAACGCCATGGGGTGCGTCTGGTCGCCGAAGCATGGGATATCAGCGCCTATCTGCTGGGACGCGCCTTCCCCGGCATGACCTGGCGTCAGTGGAATGGGAAGTTCCGCGATGATGTGCGCGCGTTCGTCAAGGGTGACCCCGGCAGGGTCGGCGATCTGATGTGCCGGTTGTACGGCAGCGACGATCTGTTCCCTGATACGCTGGCAGACTCGTACCGTCCGACGCAGAGCGTCAATTTCATCACCTCGCACGACGGGTTCTGCCTCTACGACCTGGTGTCCTACAATCGCAAGCACAATCTGGCAAATGGGCACCAGAACACCGATGGCGCCGATCAAAACTTTAGCTGGAACTGCGGCTGGGAGGGGGATGAGGGCGTGCCGCCGGAGGTGCTGGCGTTACGCCATCGTCAGGCGCGGAACCTCTTTACGTTGCTGATGCTGGCAAATGGTACGCCGATGTTCACCGCCGGCGATGAGTTCCTGAACACCCAACGCGGCAATAACAACCCGTACAATCAGGATAATGAGATTACCTGGCTCGATTGGGATCTGCTGGAGCGCAATCGCGATATGTTTCGTTTTGTCAAAACGCTGATTGCATTCCGCAAAGCGCATCCGTCGATCCACCGCAGTCGCTTCTGGCGTGATGATGTGCACTGGTATGGGGTCAACGGTCCACCCGACACGTCGTACAACTCGCACGCGGTCGCCTATTGCCTGCGCGGCGTGTCGGTCGGGGATTGCGATCTGTATGTGATGATTAATGCGTACTGGAAAGACCTGGTGTTTGCGATTCAGGAGCAGTCGCCGGGAGGATGGTGGCGTGTCATCGATACAGCTCGCCCTTCCCCCGACGACATTCATGAACCCGGGCACGAAGTGCAGGTGTGCCACTCGTACTATGTGGTCAGTGCACGGTCGGTTGTTGTGTTGCGATCGCGCACAACCCAGGAACTGTTGCTTGCCCACGCCGCCGCCGCCGACGGACGGGTCCGACGCGCAACCAGTGACGCGAGTGCCTGAATGTCTTGGTTGTGCGTCTGCATCTGAACGATTCTTCCAAATTCTTAGCGCACCTCGAACTCAATAGTCTTGTCGAGCTTATCGTTCAGGTAGATGTCAACTTTATACTTGCCGGCGGGCCAGGGGTCAGGGTATGTCAACTTGAAGTGAAGCAACCCACTTCCCACCATGGCTGCTGTCTCTTGAATCTTTTCATTCACCCGCACCCCATCTATCTCAACTGCCGTCCAGACCGCCTTGAGACTGGTTGAGTCCGGCGCGTTGCGCAGATCGACCATTGCGTAAAAGTCATCGAACGGACTGTAGGAAGTCACCCGGCTGCTCCCGCTCTCGTCGGTCGCCATCCATGCGTCTGCAATGTTGGCTGTGCTGACATTGAACCCGCAGGCGAGAATGAACAACATGAGCATGAAGGCGCTGGCGAGGACGAATGACTTTGGTGTTCGTGCTGTCATGTTTGCTCCCTTGTGTCGAAGAACGATTGGACAGAGATGTCCTGCGCATGTGTCTGGTGTATCTCCATGTTCATAAACGATACCTGAGAGCAAAAATGACATACCTGCTTACCACGAATTTGCCATGATCCGACGCAATACCCACTCCTGCAGCACGGCGCGACATTGCAGGCATTCCAGGTCGTTGATCAGCCCGACAATCTGCTGGAAGGTGTTGGGAACCGCACGATAGAGCAATGGCGTCGCGGCTTCGACTGCGTCATCGACCGTTGCGATGACGCCAGAGAGCGTCTGGTTTGAGAAGGAACTGTTGATAATCCATCCCGTTGCATTGAGCGGCATCAGTCCCACGATCGCTGCTGGCGGAATGCCAAGTTCTCGCTGCACGATCTGTGGCGCCACGTCGAGCGGCGTCGCGCCGGATGGAACGCGCCCGCCTGGCAGGTCGAGCGTCGTTCGCCCGACGCCGGGGCGAAACTGCGGATGCGGCAGCAGTATCTGGTCGCGCCAGATGGGGATGATGATCACTGATGGCACACGCTCGACGCGCCAGTAATCCAGTTCTCTGCCGTGATCGTCGATCCAGCGCTCGGCGATCAATCTTACCCACGGCGATGTGATCGTGACAATCTCTGCGGTGCGTTGCCAGGGACGCGGGATGATTTCATTGGACACAACCTGCCCTCCTCTGGTCGTTTGTTGTCTTCCTCTTCGATTGCATCTGAGCAACCAGTCCTGCACCAGGATACTGGAATGACTGTCGCACCGATTTCATCGCTGGCGCTGTCAAACCTCGCGGGTCGATGATACGCGGTGGGGCGCCAGATGCGGGAACGCCTCCTGAACCGCAGATGCCATGCGCGGCGGTATCAGGACGATCGAAGGGAAGTTGTAGGTGATGCTCAAGCGCCCTGCGATGGTCGACGCCCTGCTCCGCACAATGTTCAGATGCATCGGTGTGTCGTGTTCCAGGTATACCCTGTCGTGCCGGGGGTCGATGCGCACATGGATGCGCTCATAGAACAATTCTCCTCTGCCGAGTGCGACACATGCCGGCGGAGCTGGACGCCGCAGGCGTTCGGTGGCGGACCGGTTGAGCAGGTAGACCGGCAGCACCAGGATGCCGCCGACAATGGCGCCTGCAAGTGTTCCTGCCAGTATGCTCACGACTGTTTCTCCCAGATCAGCAGCCTCGCCAATCCCGATCATCATGCCAGCCAGCAATCCAATTCCTGCAAAAAGGACTGGCAGGCACTCGTATGGCGGTGAGTCGCCGCGCAGCTGTTCGTAGAAATACATCTGCACCTGATGCCATTCCTCTGGCGTGTACACCCAGGATACAAGCGGACGATCACTCAGAAGGAACTCTTCCCCCTTATGCCGGTTGCGCATGCCTGCAAACCAGAAGTACAGCAGAGCAGTCAGAAAGGTGATTGCAACCATGCCAGCGGCATAGAGGTACCCGGAATCACCGGTCGTCGCTGCAGCAATGGCGCCGCCTGCCAACACGAGTGCTGACAGCGCACCCAGCACCGGCAGCGTTTCGGCATGCGGTTGCCTGAACGAACGCGCATAGGCGGAGACTTCTGGAGATGGAGGGAAGAACGATACTCCAGAAGTGGAGGCGGCGAACTCCGGCGCATCGGACAGGCGAGGGAGCGGTTTCCCGCACGATCGACAAAAGCGCGCTTCGGGAGACTGGAGCGCGTCACAGAAGGGGCAGGTGCGCTGGTGCATGGGCGCCTCTATCTGGCTGGCAGGCGTGTCGGGCGCTGGAGGAACGGTCTGCTCAGCCACAACAACCCTGTCATGATGACCGCTGATGCCAGACACCACATACACGTTGCACCGATCACAAACGGTTCGAGGAAGGTCAGATAGATCGAGAACAGGGTGCCAATCAATGCCAGCACCGCTCCTGTCAGAGCTGCGCGCTCGCCAGATGCGCCGTGCAGACGATGCGCCGCCATCCACGCGATCAGGATCGCGCCATACCCGGCAATGCCTGCGATACCAATCGGGACGACGCCAAACAGCCGCGCAAACTCGCTCTGCTGCACAGCATTGCAGTTGCCAACCGGACCGCACACCGCCTGAGCGCCGGTTGTTTCGATGAACGCCAGATATGCGGCAACTCCCAGTCCGGCAAGCGCCAGGAATGGGATCAACCGGTCACGCCAGCGTACCTGCGCCGGGATCGGGCGAAACCACGTGATCGCAGTCCAGATGACGGTGAGGATCATTCCCGCCAGCACAGCGACCGCGAGGGCATTGGCGGGCATGTCGCGCAGGAACGGAGGCGTCTCGACAGGCGTTGGCGCGGAAGGAAGCGTGGCTGGCTGTGCATGTTCTGCGGGCAGGAACGCTGCAAGACCCGGCAGCGGGGGCCAGTCGCTGCCGCCGCGCGCCAGGAGAGTTTCAACCAGACCCGGCAGGCGCTGCGGGATTTCGACCGAACCGACCAGCACAGTATCGCCGACGATCATGGCTGGAACACCGCGCCGCGCTTCGGGTATCGCATAGACGGTGATCGCCTCGCGGTAGAGGGCTGCGCCCTGCGGTTGATCGACATTGATCATCAGGATCTGCACCTGATCACCGAATCGCTCTTGCACAGGCGGCAGATATTCGGCGATAACGATGTGGCAGTGCCCGCAGCGGGGAGAGTAGAACAGCACGACGCGCACGGTCGAGGCGGCAAGCGCAGAAGCCTGATTCAGCGCCAGCGCACAGGCGATTGCGAGGATCAACAGACAACGGCGCACGGCAATCTCCTTTCGCATTGCCTGCGGCTATTGTACGCCGGTCTGAGGAGAATGGCGTGAAGAATCGAGAACCAGGAAACGAGAATCGAATACCAGGGATGGGAAATAGAAGATAGGAAATAGAAGATAGGAAATAGAAGATAGGAAATAGAAGATAGGAAATAGAAGGTAGGAAATAGAAGGTAGGAAATAGAGTGCCAGGATTCGATAAGAAATCACGCAATCACGCAATCACCCAATCACGCAATCACCCAATCACGCAATCACCCAATCACCCAATCACCCAATCACCACCCCCAATTTCTACCCCCTCACCTCCTCGGCGAACTGAAGTTGATACAGACGGTAATAGTAGCCGCGTTTTGCCAGCAGTTCTTCGTGCGAGCCATCTTCTACGAGGCGTCCTTTGTGCAGCACGAGGATCCGATCAACATGGCGGATCGTCGAAAGCCGGTGTGCAATCACGATACTGGTGCGCCCCTGGATCAGACGTTCGAGCGCTTCCTGCATCAGCGCCTCGGTTTCAGTGTCCACGCTCGATGTTGCTTCATCGAGGATCAGCAGCACTTCGGGATTGAACGCAATTGCACGGGCAAATGCCAGCAACTGCCGCTGCCCGACCGACAGGTTGTTGCCGCGTTCGCGCACTTCATACTCATAGCTTCCCGGCAGTCGCTCGATGAACGGCGCTGCACGCGCAATGTCGGCTGCGCGGCGCACCTGCTCGTCGCTGATGCTATCGTCGTGCAGACGAATATTCGAGGCAATCGAACCGCTGAAACATACCGGGTCCTGCGGCACAGCACTGACGTGGCGGCGCAACTCCGTCTGGCGCAGTTCACGAATGTCGATGCCATCGAGTTTGATCGAACCGCGCTGAATGTCATAGAAGCGCGCCATCAGACTGACGAGCGACGTCTTGCCGGCGCCGGTTGCTCCCACCACCGCCACTGCCTGCCCCGCCGGAATGGTGAACGAAACATCGCGCAGCACCCAGCGATCGTCCGTATCCGCCAGACCTGACCCATCAGGACCGGCCGCCTCAGCATCGTAGGTGAACCACACATGGTCAAACACAATCTCGCCACGCACCGGTGACGGCAGAGGACGCGGATGATCGGGGTCGACCACCGTAGCAGGGGTGTCGAGCACCCGGAAGATGCGTTCCGCCGACGCCATTGCCGACTGGAACGTATTGTAGCGTTCGGCGATCTGCCGGATCGGTTGGAACGCCTGGTCGGTATACTGAATGAATGCCACCAGCATACCGAGGGTTGCCACATCCGCCAGCACCGCCTGACCGCCAAAGTAGAGCAGCAGCGCCAGCGCCGTCACCGAAAGCACATTGATCAGCGGGAAAAAGACGGCAAAGGTCTGGTTGGACTGCAGTTGAGCCGCCAGATAATCACGGCTTAGTTCGGCGAAACGGATGCGGCTCTGCTCTTCGCGGTTGAACAACTGCGTGACGAGCACACCGCTGATCTGCTCGTTGAGAAATGCATTGATACGTGCAATACGCTGCCGGACGCGCCGGTAGACCCCGCGCATAATGCGCTGGAACACACTCGATGCCAGCATGACCGCCGGGAACATAATGAAACTGATCAATGCCAGACGCCAGTTCAGCGCCAGCATGGTGATCACGATGAATAGCAAACGCACCAGATCGCCCAGGAGCGCCACCGTTCCCTGCGTGATGAACTCGTTGAGCGCATCGACATCATTCGTCAGGCGGGTGATCAACCGTCCGACAGGGTTGCGGTCGAAGAATGCCAGGCTCATGCGCTGGATATGGCTGAAGATGCGGGTGCGAATATCGACCATCACCTGCTGCCCGACCGACTGCACGATGTAGGTCTGACCATAGCGAAAGCCGAAGGCTGCCAGCAGCGCAGCGGCGTACAACCCGAAGAGCGGCAGAATGCCGGCCGGGTCGCGCGCTGCGATAGGACCGTCGATTGCCTGCTTGACGAGGAACGGCGGAGCAAGTTCCACTGCCGCCCCGCCGAACATCAACGCCGTCGCCAGTGCGAGCCGTTTCCAGTACGGTGCAACAAACACACCCAGACGGCGCACCAGCGCTGCGTCGTACGCTTTTCCCAGGATTTCATCGTCGTCGAAATGACTGTGAGACATAGATGATCTCCAGGCGTCCGCGAATTTGTTCTTCAACCGTGATCACGGTCACTGCAATGATATCGTGTTCATCAAGAGGTTGAAGATGTCGCAATAATCCAAACGTTGTTGAAGCGAGATGTCGTCAAAGAAACCCTATTCCTCTTCCAGCTCGGCGCGCAGCAGTTCCCGGCGATACATATCGGCATACCGTCCCCCGCGTTCAATCAGCTCGCGGTGCGTGCCGCGCTCAACAATCTCGCCATTGTGCAGCACGATAATCTGATCGGCGTCTTTTACAGTTGCGATGCGCTGCGCAATGATAATGCTCGTCCGTCCTTTCATCATGGCGCGGAGACCACCGAGTATCTCGGCGGCGGTATGGGTATCGACGCTCGACAGCGCATCGTCGAGGACGAGGATCGCCGGGTCGCGCAGAACGGCGCGAGCGATGGCCGTCCGTTGCTTTTGCCCGCCCGAAAGGGTGACGCCGCGCTCACCGATCAGGGTGTCGATCCCGTCGGGGAACTGTTCGATGTCATTGATCAGCCGTGAGACAGTGAGCGCATGCGCGATCTGTTCTTCGGTCGCATCAGGTCTGCCGAAGGTCACATTCTCACGAACAGGCACGCTGAACAGGAAGGTATCCTGCGGCACATAGCCAATGCCGCGCCGCAGTGCATCGAGCGGCAGAGTACGCACATCACGCCCATCGACCAGCACCTGCCCTTCGTCAGGGTCACGCACCCGTGTCAGCAGGTTGACCAGGGTGGTTTTGCCGGCGCCGGTCGCACCGACAATCCCCAGCGAGCCGCCGTGCGGGATGCGGAACGAAATGTGGCGCAGCACCCACTCTGGCGCACCTGCGGACCGGGCACGCGGCGAAGGCTCATGCGCAAGATGGGCGGACGAGTTGCCATTTGTGATCTGGCTGTACGAAAAACGCAGCCCAACATTGCGAAACTCGACGTCTCCCCGCACCACAAAGTCGCGCGGCGCATCGGGTGGCGAAGCAATTGCCGGACGGCGTTGCAGCACCTCGCCGATGCGCACCAGTGACGCTGCCCCCTGCTGATAGAGGTCTACCGTCCAGCCCAGTGCAATCACGGGCCAGGCCAGTTGTGCCAGGTATGCGTTGAACAGCACCAGTTCACCGACGGTCATCTCACCGGCTGCGACCATCCGCCCGCCAACGAGCAGCACAAACGCGCCAATGGCGCCCAGCATCAACCCAATGATGGGCCAGAGCATGCCGCTGAGCAGCACATAGCGCAGGTTGAGGGCGCGGTAACGTTCATTGGCTTCGCGAAACACACGAATCTCGGCATCTTCCTGGGCATATGCTTTAATGGTGCGGATACCGCTAAAGTTTTCCTGGGCGCGGGTCGAAATCTCACCGAACTGATCCTGCACCTTGCGGAAAATCATACGCATGCGCCCGCCGATCACGACGAACAGCACCGCCACCATCGGCAGGAGCAGAACGACAATCGCGGCCAGCGCGGGGTTCGTGAGAAACATCAACGTTGCTGCTGTCAGCAGCAGCAATGTCGAACCGAGCAGGTTACTGACGCCAGGACCAAGGAACATGCGCACCGCCGAGAGATCATTCGTCACCCGCGTCATGAGATCACCGGTATGCATGGTGCTGAAGAACCCCTGATCGAGTGTCAGCAACTTTGCGAACAACGCCTCGCGCATATCGAAATCGATCAGATGCGACGTGCCGATGATCTGGGTGCGCTGTCCATAGCGCAGCACCCCCTCGACGATTGCGGCGAGCAGCAACAATCCGCCATACTGGAGCAGCCGCTCGAGCACCACGCCGCGCGTATTCAGATCATCGACGGCAAAACGCACGATCTGGGGTATCATTGCGGCGACAGCCGTCGCTGCCAGGGCGCACAGGGCGCCGAGCAGCAACCGACGGCGATAACGCCGTACAAAGGGCCAGAGGCGACGGATCTGATCCACAGGTGCACTCCCTCAAGGAAGATGAGCGCCGCCGGATGTCACCCGGCGACGCAGGCAGATCAGTATAGCATGAATCTATCGTCGTGAGTCGATTTTCGAGGGGTAAATGCATTCTATGGAGTGCTGAAGCAAGGCTTCAGCACTCCAGAAAGCGGGGTAAATGCATTCTATGTGCTGAAGCAAGGCTTCAGCACTCCACAGAGCGTGGACGTCAACGAGCAATTAAGGGGTGGCGTCTGTGCGTCGGCGGGGCAACGTTTCGTGGCGCTTGCCAGTGCCACCCCGCCGCCGACTCCGAATCTCGTGGACTTCCCCTGATACCAATTCCACTTGAATACTCCGCAAACGAAGTTCCGTCAAATCGCATCAGAACGCCCTGCGCGATAATCTCCAATCCAAAATCTAAAATCTAAAATGGTATGAACCTCCGATTATGAACACTGACGGTGGGGAAGTGGTCTTCCGTCACCGTTTGTCAACCGGCGCTGTTGTGAGTCTCAGCGTCGTCCTGGCGGGATGTCAGGCGTGGCAGCAACTGAGCTGTAATCAGCGTGGTCAACGGCGACTGATCGCCGCCTTCGCTCTGGATGACAATCGGGCGCGGCGCGCGCTTCACCAGTCTCTCAGCCAGCTGCAGGCGACGACGCGCCAGTTCGTACTGCAGAACAGCGCGGTTGTCCTGGTACGCCTGACCAAGATGCTCCAGCCCGCGCGCCTCATTCTCCGCCTGCCGCAACGTCGCCCGTCCACGCGCTTCGATCTCCCAGCGCACCCGCTGCGCTTCTGTCTCCTTCTCCTGCAACATACGCGCCACATCCTGACGCGCCTTATTGACAGCAGCGCGCACTTCCACCAGCCTGGCGTCGCGCACCTTCCTGGAACGCTCGATCTCCAGCCGCACACTATCGATACGCTGTTTCTTGATCAACTCCCACTCGCGCTCATACGCCTGCAACTCTTTGGTCACCCGTTCGCGCGTCGCCAGATGCTGCTGATATTGATCGGGCAACTGGACGTCGGGAATATTGGCGCCGGTGATACGCACACCATACCGCGAGAGCTGACGATTGAGCAATTCCTGCATATCACCCACATCGCTCCCACGCAGATCATAGGCGCGTTCGGTTTCGACGCGCCGCGCCCGCTGACGGATCGCATCCTGCACGGCGCTGCTCAGCACCAGATCGAAGTTGCTGGCGCCCAGTCGTCGCACGAATGCGATCGGGTCTTCGATACGAAACTTGAGGAAGAACTCGATCGACTTGAATCGTAGATCGCCTCGGCGCGCTGCTCGTAGATCAGGGCACGGGTGACTTCACTGACCGCGTTTTGCAACTTCTCCTGAAAACCCTTCGCTCCGCCCAGCGTAAAAATGAACGCTGCCGGGTCCTCGATCTTGAATTGAAGGAAGAGATCGACCGACGCATTCACGCGCGAAGCGGTTGGCGCTTCACGGATAGGCGCGTTGTAGGGGTATTCGCGTGTCACATTGACGATGTAACTGACCCGCTTCCACGGATCGAGGAGCACCTTGCGCCCTGCCGGCGCAATCTCCTCCAGTTTGCCGAAGCGGGTAATCAGCGCCTGACAGCCGTCGGGAATCATAACGAAACTGTTGCGCCAGAGGCTGTAGAGCACATAGCCGATGATCAGCAGCCAGTAGTGCGGACCGAAGAATACGGCAGCGACGTTCGTCAGACCAAATGAGACTGTATCAATCGCAGTGCTGATCAGCCAGCCGAACAGACCAAACATACTCAGGAACAGCGCCACGAAAATCCAGACCAACGATCGCGGATTATGCGGAATGACGACCGGTGAGATAATATTCGTTACCTGACCGCCTCTCTCCGGTTGCTGAAAGTTGCGGTTGAGCAATTCCGCCGCCTCTTCCAGCAGCACACTCATCTGCTCAATGCGCGTCGGGCCGCTCTCGCCGGCGGAACGTTGCGAGAGAAAGTCGCTGGCTTTAATCTTGAGTTGCTCCGCATCGCCGCGTTCGAGCAGTTGTCGGGCAACGTCGAGACCTTGCTGAAGACGGCTCATATGGTGGTTCCTTTGTTTCACGGCGTCTACATGTGAGTCATACGTAGCGTTGCGTGTTTGTGTTTCACGGTTGTTTACCCTTCAGGGCGGGAAGCCCACCCCCCCTCAATCCCTCTCAAGTGTAGGGTTTTTGGGGGATGCAACCCCTGGGTCCCGCATACCCCACCCCCCTACCCTTTCTCCTGCCAGGGAAGGGGGTTAGAATCTGGCGTTGCGGCGCGTCAGCAAAACCGGTGTATCGCAGCGTCAGCCACATACCCCCCTCTCCTGCTTAGGGAGAGGGGGGCAGGGGGGTGAGGACCAGCAGCGCATCAGGACGCCATCCGCCAAAAACCCTACACCTGAGAAGGACGGGGGGGGCGGTGGGTCAACCGATGCTACGAAATCTGGAAGGACAAGCCCAATCCGTTGAGGATTGGGCAGCTGACAATGATTCGGTGGATCCCGTTCATCTCTATCGGACTCGGCAGGGAGCGTTCTTTCGGTGAATATCACCACAAAAGCGCGAAGATCGCAACGATTGAACCATCCGGCGGCGCATCCACTGCCACAAATTGCTTTGCGCCGTGCACTATCGATATCTCGCGGTCGCTTTCGACAGGGCATCCGCGGGGGGCGCCCCGCTGTCAGAGGACGAATGACCATAACCGGCGCCCCACCGACGGTGGAACGATGCGTCCGCCGCGCGTGGGAGTGCGGGACGGCCGGCGTGCATGCCGTGGGATGCCCATGCGGGGCGCCCTGCCATTCATTGGGAATAGATGATTGCCGTGGGTCGGCGACGCAGCACAACGCGCTCGCCGCGCATGGGGATCGGCGGGGTGGGTTGCATTCCCGCCCGTCTTATCCGTGACGTCACCCTTCCCCTGCGGTGTCCCCATCACCCGGCGGCGCTTCGGTCGGCGGGTCGTCAGAGGGTGGGGCGTTACCCGATGGCGCTTCGGTCAGCGGGTCGTCGGAGGGTGGGGCGTCACCCGGCGGCGCTTCGGTCGGCGGGGTTTCTGCGTCCGCACGAGGTTCAACCGATTGTTCAAGCGGATCGCGTCCCATCCAGAGGAACGTTACATCGACCACGGCGCGGTCGCCCTTAATACCGAAGTCGTCCCACCAGATGCCATCAGCGATGTCGATGGCAGTGGGGAAACGCACCCGTCCATGCTGTGCACGACCATTATTGTGCCCCTCGAAGAACGCGGCATGGTCCTGGGGCCACCCCTGGCGCAGATCGCTGAAGAAGCGCCGTTCTTGTGGGTCCCAGTAGTTGTCGCGCGTGTTCCACGGGCCGACATCGTACACCGGAGCGACGACGCTGCGCCCGTTGTAGGTGATGCGCACCATGTATTCGTTGCCGCCGCGGCTGGAGAGGACGCAGACGCATGGCAGGGCGACGAAGCGGTCACGTTTCACGATGCGGTGCCCATTGGCAGTGCGTCTGCCCACCAGTCCCAGGCGCGTGGCGTGGACGGTGAACGTTGGTGCAACGGGGGGTTGCCCGTCCTCAAATGCTGTGAACGATGGTGCCGAACGATCTGGCGTCAGGCGCAGCGCGTGGAGCGATGGCGACTCGCCACGGGTCAACAGACGCACGCGGTACTGTGCGAAGCGCGCCGGACGATCGAATCGCGCTATTGCGCCCGACGCCACATCGACGACCCATGGCGTCCAGCGCATACCGTCCGCGCTGGCGCGCACATCGAGCGCGACCTGGGCTGTGCGTGGCGTGTGTGCGGTGTATTCAACTCGCAATGTGTCGAACACCGAAGCGTACCGGGTCGCCTCACCAACGAATACACCGTACCGTCCAGCACCATTGGCGCCTGGCGCAGGGAGGGCATCCGGCGCGAGGGTGATTCGCCCATCAGACGCGACAACCACGCCGTCGGCGTCACCAGCCGGTCGAGTGGCGGCATGCGCCGGCAGCGACACAGCGCATACAAACAGAACCACAAAAGCGATAATGCCCCTGACCAGGCCATCAGCAACACGGCGCATAAAGCCTCGTGGCTTGACTCGTAATAACCGGACAGGGGCGGATTATACCATACTTCCGAGAACGGATCGCAGCGATTGTCCTACCGCGCCAGCCATCCTCCATCCACAACGAGGATGTGTCCGTGAACATAATCGCTGGCGGGCGATGCCAGAAAAATTGCCGCGCCTGCCAGATCGCCAGGGACACCCCAGCGTCCGGCAGGAATACGTTCGAGGATTTGCCGCGAACGTTCGGGATCGTCACGGAGCGCCTGGGTGTTATCGGTCACCATGTATCCAGGAGCAATCGCGTTGACATTGACCCCCAGCGGCGCCCACTCGTTGGCGAGCGCCTTTGTCAGCCCGACGACCGCGTGCTTGGCGGCGGTGTAAGCGGGGACGCGAATGCCGCCCTGAAAGGCAAGCACCGAAGCAATATTGATAATCTTCCCGCGCCCCTGAGCGATCATCGCGCGCCCTGCCGCCCTGCAAAGCGCCCACACAGCGTCGAGATCGACGTCGAGCACTGCTCGCCAGTCGTTCCACTCGTAATCGGTTGCGGGAGCGCGGCGGATGATCCCGGCATTGTTGACCAGAATATCAATCCGTCCGAGACGGGCGGTGGTTTCCGTCACGATCCCTTCGACCAGTGCAACAGTGCTGAGGTCGGCGGTCAGCGCAATTCCGCGTCGGCCTGCTGCCGCAACCGCGTCCAGCGTACCACTGGCATCTCCGGAACGCGAGACGACCGCTACATCTGCGCCGGCCTGCGCAAGCGCCACAGCAATGCCCTGCCCCAATCCTTTATCGCCGCCGGTCACCAGCGCCACGCAGCCATCGAGACGAAACAGATCGAGTGCGCCAGTCATGACGAACGCTCCGCCTGTCTGATCAGCGGTACGGCTTTCTGCACCCAGGCAAGCGCGGGATCGAGAGCCACCGCCTGAATGCGCCCTGTACCGGCAAGGAACCACAGAAAGTAATTGGCGTACCCTGGCGCGCTACAGGTCGTATGGTAGCCATGCGGCGCCATAAAGATTGTCGAGTCGGTGATCGTATAGGTGTGATCATACCCGCGTTCCAGGCTGTAATGGCGACACAACCCGAACCCTTCCGGCGGATTCACGCGAAAATAGTACATCTCTTCGTGGTAGACCTCGTGCGGAAGATTATCGACCTCGTGTTTATGAGGGGGATAAGTGCTCCAGTTGCCTGATGGCACAAATGTTTCGCCGATCAGCAACCTGGCTGCCGGCAGGTCAGGCTGGCTGCTGGTCGTCAGAATGTTGTAGAGTGTGCGGCTAAAGTTCGCAGCACCGGCATCGACCTGCACCACCCTATCGGGCGTTATCACATATGGATCGGTTATCAGGTCCGATGGCGCCGAGCACAGCCCTGCATCCAGCGAACCATGAGCTGTAATGGTGTAGGAACTCCCCGCCGGCATATAGACTGCGTATGGTTTTCCGGCGAATGGATTGGGGCGCGCGCCGATCCTGGCGAATGTTTTCCCGGCGACATCCACCGTACAGCGCCCGCCAAAGATAACAAGCACAGCCTCGCGTTCTCCGGTCACACCATCAAAATGCGCGCCGTCGGGAAGAACGAGGCGACTGAAATCGAGCAGGGTGCACGGGTTCGTGTCCAGCATGTTGAGACCATAGTCACTGCCAACGCGGGTGAAACAGGCGGTCATGGGCGGCTCCTTCGATGTCTGCAATTCGTAACACCGTGATACTACGGAACACAACAACAGAGTTGTGAGTAGACCAGTTTCGTGCCGGGTGCACAGCACAGCCCAACCGGGCGCACTCTCAACGCGCCCGGTTGGGGCACGGCGCCGCCCGGTTGGGGCACGGCGCCGCCGTGCCCCAACAGAGTTCTCTCCCAGATCGTAGCCGATGGCCAACAGGCGATAGATAATATGTACCCTCAATCCTCCCAAAATGGGCGCGCCCATCCCCGACGCACCAGTTCAGCGCGCAGGTCGAGCATCGCGGTGTACGTCGGCAGGGCATAGAGCGTCGCACCATGCGGCAGTCGTTCGAGCGCGGCGTCAAGCGCATCCGCCGGGTCATCCACGATCGTCATCTGCCCCGCCTCAATCCCGGCATACTTCAGCCGCACCGCCATATCTGCTGCGCGCGTCCCGCCGACCGTCGCGTGCGCCACGCATCCTGCCAGGCGTTCGAACTCTGCATCCCACAACCACGAGACGTCTGTTCCATCGGCGTAGCGGTCGTTGATCAGAATGAGAACGTGGAGGCGTTGAACGTCGGACGTTGAATGTTGAACGTTGAACGTTGAACGCTCCATGTTCGATGTTTCGGTCAACATGCGAATGGTTTCGGTCGCGCCGACAGGATTTTTGATCAGGGCAATCAGCAACGGACGCCCTCCAGCATCGACCCGCTCGATACGTCCGAAGGCGGCGTCAAAGTGTTCGAGCGTCGAGCGAATGCGCGCGGGTGTGATGCCGAGTTCCAGGCATGCCGCAATTGCCGCCAGCGCATTCATGGCATTGTACAGACCCGGAAGAGGCAGGCGCACCTCCATCGCGCCTCCCGGAAACGTCATGCAGAGGGTTGAGGCTTCTGCACCGTGCAGATCCAGCCGTTCCAGGGCATAGTTGGGAATCGGACGCGCCGCGCTGCACGAGTCGCACCTGTACTGCCCGACATGCCCATAGAACAGCGCCGTGTAGCGATACGGCGCGCCACAACGGCGACAAAACCGGGCGTCGCCGATCTGCGCCGCCGCCCCCGATGCATGGCGCAGGTCGTTGAGACCATAGGAGCGCACCCGTGCCGTCAACCCTTCGCCAAGCGCCGCGACTGCCGGATCATCGGCGTTGAGCAGCACTGTCGTTGTGGCAGGGAGGCATTCGAGCGCAGACCGCCAGCCCTGCGCCACAGTATCCACCTCGCCATACCGGTCGAGCTGGTCGCGGAACAGATTGTGCAGCACGACCAGACGCGGCGCGGTTTCGGCCGCTATGCCCGGAAAGGCAGCCTCATCGGTTTCGAACAGGCCAATGTGTGCGTAGGTGCGTCCGCGCAGCGATGCGCCAATCAGCGCTGTCGCCGTCACACCGCTCATCAGATTGGCGCCGGCGCGATTATGAAGCAGCGCCCGTCCGTCATCAGCCAGGATCGCCGCGATCATACGGGTGGTGGTGGTTTTGCCGTTGGTGCCGGATACCAGCACCACCCCCTGCGGCAACGCCCCTGCAAGTTTCCGCAGTGTCTGCGGATCGATGCGGCGAGCAACGACGCCGGGGAGCGTTGTGCCGCCGCCACGTCGCAGGACACGACTGGCAATACCGGCTGATTTGCCGGCCGTAACCGCCAGCAGCAATCGGATATCAATCATAGATGTGCGAACGGTCTATCTCCCCGTCAATCCATGGCGAGCTGCAACCACTTCGGCGATGATGCTGACCGCGATCTCCTCTGGGGAGGACGATCCGATCTTCAGTCCGATTGGCGCATGCAGGCGGGCAAGTTGCTCCTCCGGCACCCCATCGGCGCGCAGGCGCTCCAGGCGTTTGGCGTGCGTCTTCGGGCTGCCCAGCGCCCCGACATAGCGCGCCGGCGACGGAAGCGCCACCTTAAGCGCCGGATCGTCCAGTTTCGGATCATGTGTCAGCAGCACCACAAAACTGTTGCTGGTCAGGCGCCCGGGCAAGACTTCATCGGGCCAGGCATGGATCAGTTCATCGGCATGCGCGAACCGCTCGGGAGTGGCGAATGCGCCGCGTGCATCGATCACCACGGTGCGAAAACCAAGCGTTTTTGCGAACGTTACCAGTGGGATGGCAATATGCACCGCTCCCACAATGAACATGGTTGGAGGCGGCGGATATGTTTCAATGAAAACCTGTACATCGCCATCAGCGACCGTGTAGGAGCGGATGCCGCTTTCGGCGCGCAGCAGCATTGCCAGCGCATCATGCTCAACAGCATGGTTGAGCGTCTGGTCACCCAGTGAACCAAGCCAGGGTTCATTGGGCCGTACCAGCAGTTTCGCGCCAATCTGCCCGGCCCCATCGACAATGGTGGCGACTGCGACCGGTTGCTCGGCGGCAAGACACGCCTTGAGCGTGTTGTACAATACTGTCATGTGCATCTCCGATTCCTGCGACGCAATGCGCAGCAGCGCAGCATTACCAGTTCAATGGTTCAACAAACACATCGATCATGCCGCCGCATGCCAGCCCAACATCCCAGGCATCGTCATCGGCGACGCCGAAATGCAGCAGCTGCGCCTTGCCTGTGCGGATCGCTTCCTGGCAGGCATCAAAAACCGCCCCTTCGATGCATCCGCCGCTGACTGAGCCGACCATGGCGCCGCTCGATGAAACCGCCATTTTTGCGCCAACTCCGCGTGGTGCGGAACCAAGCGTCTTCACCACAGTGGCAATCGCCACACGCTCGCCGCGCGCACGCCATTGCTCGATTGCAGGAAGAACATCTTTCATCAGGTATGCCTCGCGTTGGAACTATCGCAGGGTTTCACTCAGGGTCGTCGGTTCCAGTCCTGCTGTACGCAGGCGATCAATAACACCGGGCAGCATCCCGGCCGTTGCCGGACGTCCATGCATGAGCAGGATGCCGCCGGCGGCCGATGAAGGATCGGCAACGGCGCGGTCGAGCCACGCCGGGATCGCGCGATCATCGGCACTCCAATGGTATGGGATGTAGCCTTCCGCCGCAACTGCCGCCACTGCCTGTGCAGTGTAATCGCCATATGGAAAGCGGAAATGCGGTCGTGTGCTCCGACCGGTGATCTCCTGGACGATCCGGTCGGTCTCACGCAATTCGTTTGCCATGCCATCGAGACCGATCTGTGAGAAAGAAGGGTGGGTGAGCGAATGGTTGGCAATCTCATGCCCTTCGGCAACGATTGCGCGCGCTGCATCGGGAAAACGTTTGACCCAGTTTCCTGTGACGAAGAATGTTCCCCTGACGTTACGTTGCCGCAGTGCTTCGAGAATGGCATAGAGCGTCGTATCGTCGATTTCGATATCGAAGGTCAACGCCACTTTGCCAGATGCCGGGTTGCCGCGACGCACCGGCTCGGTCAACCCGAATGCCGGTTCTCCTGTGCGAAACAGGGGGATCACCAGCGCCCGTTCAGGATAGATTGGCGTATCATCGGCAAGCCTGTTCAGTTGGGCAATCGCCCCTGCATCACTGCCCAACCGCGCTGCAATGCCGTCGAGCGTTTCGCCCGCTGCAACGCGATGAACCGTATATCCGGCAGGTGTGGGCAGCGGCGTGGGTGAAGGAGGCGGCAGCGGGGTCGACGTCGCCGACGGTTCGGTGAATGGCAACTGGACCGGAAGAAACGCCAGGCGTCTGGTAGTTGGCGCTTCTGCGACGCGCGCCGTTGGCGGCGCCTGACCCGCATAGGCGTCATCGGACGATGCGCGTCCTGGGACGCGAAACAGATATCCGCCAAGGATCAACGCAGCGCAAACGGCTGCTGCCGCAACGAAGGGCAATGTTCGGATCATCCGCGGGCGCGCGGCGCGGCGCGGCAATGGCCGGAACAGCGCACCGACGCCGGGTGCAACCCGCAGGATGGGCGCTCCCCAGTGCTCCCCCATGCGCGCCAGCGCCGCGCGCCCGACAGTAACTGCCAGATCAACCGGCGCTCCGATTGCCAGCTGATCATAACAGAGCGCCGCAAAGCGCGCCGCGTCATCCGCCGGCAACGGTGCGCTGAACGCAATCGTAGCGGGTAACCGCTCGTCGATCAGTAACGCAGCGCAGAGCGCCGGCGCAATGTCGAGCAGCCGTCCGTCCCCCTCACTGCCGGTCAGCGTCACCAGCCGCAGGTCCACCGCATCTTCCAGCAGATCGATCAGATCGCCAGCGTCGAGCGCGCCCCCCAGATCTACTTCGAGTCGCTGGTCGGGCGTCAGCGTGATACGCGCCGCCATATGCAGCACGTGCGGCATTTCATCTGCCAGCGCCCGACGCAGGGCTGTGGGCGAGGCGTCTGCCACTGTCCGCAGGCTGATCCGTCCAGCGCGCATACCGGGCGTCAGGGCGCGCGCAAGCCCGTCGAGACAGTGACTGTTGCCCGGCGATGCGACCGCCAGCACACGCAGCGATTCCCGCAAAGGCAGCGGTTGCGGCGGCAGGACGCGCCGACCTGCCCGTACCAGCGCATAGTCGGCGCGCAGTGCAGGCGTCCAGACATTCGTACTGCCCAGTGCAAGGTATTCCCAGGGAAGCGCCGCCAGTTCCGGTTCATTGATCTGCATATGCACCTGCAGGCGGGCGCCACCCGCAGCGGCGGAACGTGCGGCATCGAGCAGGAGCGTGCGAACCGGCGGCGTGAACAGCGCCCGCCCCAGCGCCCGCCCCACAGCCGGAAAATCCTCGATCCGCTGGACGCCGGTGTGAAGTGCCCGGTGTCCCAGGTCGAGCAGTGACTCTGCCAGATGCAATTCCGAGACAGCGGTGCGCCCATCGACACCTGCCCGAATCGGGCACTGTCCGCTGCTATCGAACGGTCCGATGGCGATATGGAAGACAATGACTGGCGTGGTCTCGATGGCTGACCGGTCCGGGGTTGCCCGCATGGTTCCCCTCGTCTGGATGCTCTTGCTGATGCAATTGTACCATGTTCAGCACAGAGGTTTTGATCGACAATGGATCAACCTGCCGCCTTCACCCTCCTCTTTGCCCCAACCATCGCCTCGTACTCGCGTTTCGTCCGGCGCGCCACCACGGGCCAGTCGAAAGTCTCGCGCACCAGACGAACGCTTTCCTCTCCCCAGGCTGCCCAGCGGTCACGCTGATCCAGGGCGAGGCCGATCCTGGCAGCCAGGTCACCGGCGTCGCCAGGACGCGCCAGGTAGCCATTACGCCCATCGAACACCTTGTCGGGAATGCCGCCTGCTGCAGATGCGACAATCGGACGGCGGTGGATCATGGCTTCCAGTGTCACAAGCGACGACCCTTCGTAGAGCGTCGGGTGAACGACGAGATCCACTTCTTCGTAGAGGTTGTGCAGTTCAGTATCGTTGAGTCGTCCTGCAAATGTGATATATTCAAGGATGCCAGCCTGCTGCGCCTGATGTTCCAGCGCGCGGCGCTCCTTTCCTTCGCCGACCAGTATCCAGCGCCAGCGCGATGGCAGGCGTTCACGCAAACGGGTGAGCGCCTCGATGAGCACATGGCACCCTTTGTTGCGCTCCAGCCGACCGACGCTGAGGATCGTCAGGTCTGCCTCATCGAGACGCAATCGCCGGCGCAGCGCAGCGCGCGTGGCATCGTTGACCGGCGCCAGACACTCATCGGCGTCGATCGCGCTGGGGATGACCGCAACCTTCGCCGGATCGACCTGCAGATAGCGAGGCAGGTCATCCTGCGTGCAGGCGTCGGTGGCGATTGCCCGATCGGCGCAGCGCGTTCCGTAGGAGTAGAGCGCGCGAAAGGGAGCATACGCCAGCCATTTGCGCCAGTCGGGCGTGCGGTACTCTTCCAGTCCGTGCGGATTGGCGATGAACGGCACATCACGCAAAAGCGGATCACGGACGCGAATCCAGCCGTAGCCGAAGGCGCACAATCCCTGAGCATGCACAACATCATACGCACCTCGCCGTACTGCCGCCGCCGCCATACGTCCGAGCCGCCACGAATACCAGGGATAGTTGATCTGCCGTCCCAGGATGGAGTTGGGGCGCAGCGCCGGCGAGGTGTAATCGTAGCGCAGCGTGATGACGCGCTCGATACCAGGGAGCACATCGGCGTATGGATTGGCAGGACGTGCCGGTGTGTCATCCTGGGCGTCGCCGTGCGGAGTCTGCACATAGAGCGTCACCCGCACACCAAGCCGTGCCAGGTGGGTCGTCAGGTGAAACACGTGACGTTCGATGCCGCCAAAGCCGTGGAGCGGAAACACCACACGCGCCAGCATGGCGACGCGCAACGTGTCGGGGGGAGAAGAACCGTTCATGGCGTGACGCCTCATCCTTCGTCCACCCTGACCCACACGCCGCCTGCTGTGGCGCTCTGTCGCGCTGCACCGATCACGCGATCCACCAGCCAGCCATCGGTCAGCCCCGGTTCTGGAGGGTCGCCGCGGCAGACGGCGCTGGCAAATGATGCGATCGATGCCAGGTGCCACTGCAACGTTCCTCCTGGGGTCTCCGGCGATGGAAGCGCTGCAGCCGGAGTCGTCCGGCTGAGGGTGGCGATCCGTCGTCCGCCGATCTCGCCGGTTCCCTCGATAATCTCCAATCCATTTGGGTCGCGGGTATCGAACATCAGGGCGCCAGCGCTGCCATATGCTTCAATGCGGATGTCGTCGCCAGCGCCGGGAACCATTTTCGAGACCTCGATCGTGCCGCAGCCGCCATTGGCCAGTTCGAGCGACAGCCACGCAATATCATCCCCTTCGACCGGTGCAGGTGTTCCGTCTGCTCCAGGACGCTCTGCGACAATCGTGGCGGTGCGCGCTGCCACAGCGTGGATCGGGCCGAGCAGATGGAAGGTCAGATCGATCAGATGCGATCCAAGATCGGCAAGCACGCCGCTTCCCGGACCGCTGAAACGCCAGCTGATGGCACGATCGCGTCGCAGGTTGCTGCTGCGGTAGTAGCGCAGGTGAAACCCGCGCACCTCGCCGATCAATCCGCCGATCACACGACGGCGCGCTTCTTGAAGCGCCGGAGCGAAGCGAAGATGGAAATTCACCCCGCCAGGCAATCCGCGTGTTCGCGCCAGTTCGACGATACGCGCCGATTCGTCCGGCGTGGCGCCGAGCGGTTTTTCGCAGAAGAGCGCCTTTCCGGCTGCGAGCGCCGCTTCGGCGATCCGTGCATGATCGCCGGTTGGGGCGCAACAATCTACGACCGTTACGGATGGATGTGTCAGTAACTCACCAGGATCGGTGGTCGTCAGCACATGATCGCCAAGTTCGCGTCGTGCCCGCTCCGCCGACGCAGCGCTGGCGGTTGCGACTGCGACCACGCGCACCCGCGAGGCAAGATCGGGGTATGTCAGCGGCAGCATCCGGTAACAGAGCGCGTGCATCCGACCGATGCCCCCGTAACCAACCAGTCCGATACCAATGTCTGCTGCCATAGGGTTACATCCTGTCGAATGGCGGCTCTCCCGCGACTGCCAGGCGCTCCAGTTCCTCCAGGGCAGTGTGCGCAGCGTCATAGACCTGAGGGTCGCGTTGCGCCAGTCCGCGCGCCTCGAACTCCTCGACATCGAGCCGCAGCAGATGATCGCGCCGCGCTGACACGAACAGATCGAGGTCGAGGTCTTCAGAGGTGATCGAACCAGCGCCGATGATCGCCGGACGTGTCACATTACAGTACCATCCCTTGAGGACGCCTGTTGTGCTGCGCAGTTCGAACACATTGTACCAGCGGTTGGCATAGAAATGCTCGAAGAAGACATCCCCCGTCTCGAATGTTACATACCCAAGATCGATACGCGGGCGATCCCACACGGCACGTACCAGGGCATACGTCGACGTCATGTGAATGACCTCTGCCTGGTACATCACAGTGTGGTTCTTTTGCGGTTTAAGGAGGCGAACGGTAACGACCTTCACACATAACTCCGTCGGAGCAACTGTCGAATCTTGTGGCGCGCATCGGCGCCGAGCGCGCGCGCGACGAAAGATGCGACAAAAAGCCCGATCAGGTGCAGCAGCGACATTCGTGGACGCACCAGTTCACGCAGGAATGCGGGATCACGCAGACGAAGCGGCGACGAGTCACGCACCTCGATCTGCAGATCGTCGCCGTGCCATTCGCGCTCGACCCAGAAGAGATCCGGCATGCTGCGCTGGAAAAAATAGTAGGCGGGGTTATAGGCGTACAGATAATCGAACAACTCACCGAACGGCTCGTCCGTTTCGCGGGGATGGAGCACCAGCGTACCGTTTTCCAGGTTGACGTACCAGCGGTGGAACGACCAGTGGAACAGACGCTCGGCAATTTCGGACGGACTCTGAATATACCCGGCTGCGCTCACACGCCGGAGTTCGGCGGCAAACTGGAGCGGGTCGTCCATATGTTCCAGAATATGCGAGCAGATGGTGTACGCAAACGCGCCATCTTTGAAGGGGAGATAGTGAGCATCCGCGACCACGAACGGACGATCAACGACGAGATCACCACCACGCTCGCGATTATCGGCGCCGGGGTAGCGGTCGAGCAGAATATTGGCGCGCGGATGCGGATTATCACCGCTCCCAATCTCAAGCACCAGACCGGTTGGCGGGGGATTGCACTTCTGTCTCATTGTTCGTTATTGAGTTAAGCGTGTTCATTGATTGTATAGCGCTACCCCTAATTCAAATCATCCCCGCTGAGGCTATCACGCAAGATGTCGATATATTCGAGCGCCAGGCCCGTGCCGATGGCGACGCAGTTTGCCGGTTGATCGGCGACGTAGCAGGGAACGCCGGTCACATCGGTGAGCAATTCATTGATGCGGCGCAACATCGAGCCGCCGCCGGTCATGATCATCCCTTTGTCGATAATATCGGACGACAGTTCCGGCGGCGTTTCGGCAAGAACGCGGCGCACTGCTCCGATGACCGCTTCGAGCGGCTCCTGCAGCGCATCGGTGATTTCATTCGAACCGATCTCGATCGTGCGCGGCAAACCGGCTACCTGATCACGTCCACGCACCTGCATCGACAGCGGGCGCTCAAGCGGCAGCGCAGAGCCGATTTCAATCTTGATGCTCTCAGCGGTGCGCTCACCGATCAGCACATTGTACTTGCGCTTGACATACGCAGCGATTGTTTCGTCGAATTTGTTGCCACCGACGCGCACCGAATGGCTGACCACAATATCATTCAGCGAAATAACCGCCACCTCGGTCGTGCCGCCGCCGATATCGATGATCATGTTTCCCGACGGCTGTGCAACTGGAATGTTTGCGCCAATCGCTGCTGCAAGCGGCTCGCGGATCAAATAGGCATGGCGCGCGCCAGCCGCCTCAGCCGCCTGGCGTACCGCGCGCATCTCGACCGTGGTGACACCAGCCGGGATGCAGACCATCACATCGGGCTTGCTGAAACTGAACGGTCCCATTGCCTTGCGAATAAAATAGCGCAGCATCGCCTCAGTGATGTCGTAATCGGCGATCACGCCATCGCGCAGCGGGCGAATCACCTCGATACTTTCCGGCTCGCGTCCGAGCATCGCCAGCGCATCTGCACCCACCGCCTTGATGCGATTATCTTTCGTTGAGATGGCGACGACCGAAGGTTCAGAGAGGACTATTCCGCGACCTTTGACGTACACCAGCACATTGGCGGTCCCCAAGTCGATGCCGATTTTCTTTGCCATACCTTCCTGCCCGGCAAATTGTGCCTTCAGCATGAAATATCGCAGGGTCAAGAGCAGCATCTATGATACTGCATCCTGCACCCTGCGATAGCGACTCAGAAGGAGCGCGTCGTTTCACTAGTCGCGCTCACGCCGGAGCTTCTTCAACTGTGCGACTTTCAGTTGCACGAGTGCGCGGCGCAGCTCCGCCTCGGCGAGCGCCAGGTCCTGCGCACTCTTGCGCTCGGCGATCCGCTGCTCGGCAGCGCGGCGCGCCGCTTCGGCGCGCGCCTCGTCGATCTCATCGGCGCGCTCCGCCGTATCCGCCAGAATCGTCACGCGATGCGGCAGCACTTCCATAAAACCGCCCGAGATCGCAAAGGGAGTGGTGACGCCATCTTTGACGATATCGAGTTCACCGATCTCGAGAATCGTCAGGAGCGGCGCGTGACGCGGCAGGATGCCAACGCGACCATCCTTCGTTGGTGCATTGATCATATCCACATCATCGGAGAGCACGACACGCTCGGCTGTCACGATCTCGAGATGGATAGGCATAGCCGTTACCTCCGCGACGTCTCATACGCCTGAATGACATCATCAAGCCCGCCCTGGAGCAGGAAGAACTGCTCTGGAATGTGGTCGACCTCGCCTGCCAGCAGCCGCGCAAAACTCTTGACCGTTTCGGCGATTGGCACATACTTGCCGGGGCGACCGGTAAACTGCTGCGCGACGGTAAAGGGTTGCGAGAAGAAGCGCTCGATCTTGCGCGCGCGCGCCACTGTCAGTTTATCGTCATCAGACAGTTCCTCGACCCCCAGAATGGCGATGATGTCCTGCAGGTCCTTGTAGCGCTGCAGCACGCGCTGCACTTCACGCGCCACACGGTAATGCTCCTCACCGACGATATTGGGGTCGAGAATACGACTGGTCGACGCCAGCGGATCGACGGCGGGGTAGATGCCCTTGGCGGCAATACTCCGTTCGAGCGTAATCGTTGCATCGAGGTGCGAGAACACCGTTGCCGGCGCCGGGTCGGTATAGTCGTCGGCTGGCACATAGACCGCCTGCATCGACGTAATCGACCCCTTTTTGGTGGACGTAATACGCTCCTGCAATTCACCCATTTCGGTGCCGAGCGTTGGCTGGTACCCCACCTGTGACGGCATGCGCCCCAGCAGCGCCGATACTTCCGAGCCCGCCTGGACGAAGCGGAAGATATTGTCAATGAAGAGCAGCACATCGCGCCCTTCATCACGGAAATACTCCGCCATCGTCATCGCCGTCAGTCCGACGCGCAGACGCGCCCCTGGCGGCTCGTTCATCTGACCAAACACCATCACCGTTTTGTCGAAGACCCGGGTATGCTCATCGATGCGGGCCTCTTTCATCTCGTGGATGAGGTCATTCCCCTCACGCGAGCGTTCGCCGACGCCGGCGAAGACCGAGTACCCCGACTGCTCTTTAGCGACGTTGGCGATCAGCTCCTGGATGATAACCGTCTTGCCGACGCCGGCGCCGCCGAAAATACCCGTTTTACCGCCGCGCGTAAAGGGCGCAATCAGGTCAATGACCTTGATACCCGTCTCGAAGATCTGCGCTGTTGTCGACTGATCTTCGAGCGCCGGGGGCGGGCGATGGATCGGGCGATACTCAGTTGTTTTCACCGGACCTTCGCCATCGATCGGGTCGCCGAGCACATCGAACACGCGCCCGAGCGTCCCTGCGCCAACAGGAACAGCAATCGGGCGACCGGTATCGATCACCTTGACGCCACGGCGCATGCCATCGGTGCTGCTCATCGCCACCGCTTTGACCATACCGCCGCCAAGTTGCTGTTGCACCTCCGCGACCAGGCGCTTGCCATTCTCGAGTGGTATCTCCAGCGCATTGTAGATTTCCGGCGTTTCGTTTTCCGGAAACTTTGCGTTGATCACCACACCGATAATATCTGTCACGACACCGGTTGTTCCGGCCATGAGAGCATCCTCCACTCAGGTAGTATCGCATCACATTTCTGCCAGGGCTGCCGCGCCCGACGCAATCTCCGAAACTTCCTTCGTAATGTTCGCCTGGCGCGTCTTGTTGTACGAGAGGGTCAGGTCGCGCTGCAGTTCTTTGGCATTATCGGTCGCATTGCGCATCGCAACCATGCGTGCGCTATGTTCACTGGCGATCGCCTCCAGCACCGCCTGGTAGAGCTGCACTTCGACGAAGCGCGGCAGGAGTTCACGCAACACTTCTTCCTGGCTCGGCTCGTAGGTATAATCAACCATTTGCTCTGCCGGTTCGTGCGGCGGATCGATTGGCAGCAGCCGTTTGATCGTCGGGCGCTGCACCAGCGTGTTGACGAACTGGCTGTACAGCACATACACCTCGTCGTACCGCCCGCTCAGGAAGCCACTGATAACATTCGTCGAAATGCCGAGAATATCGGTCAGACGCGGATAATCGCCCAGTTTGGTCACCTCGGCGACCAGGTTCTGGTGCGTGCGCACCATAAAATCGCGTCCCTTCTTGCCGATCGCCAGAACTTCGACGGTATGTTTCTTTTCCTGCTCATCGAGAATGAAGCGCGATGCGCGGCGCAGCACATTGGCGACCAGGCTGCCCGCCAGCCCGCGGTCGGGCGTGACGACGATCAACGCCACGCCCTTCACCACAGGGCGTACTTCGAGCAGAGTACCACGGCGCATCCCGACTGCGCGCCCTGTCAGCTCGCCCATGACATCGAGGAGACGGTCAGCATACGGGCGGGTGGCGAGCACATTACGCTGTGCGCGGCGCATCTTCGACGCCGACACCATTTCCATCGCGCGCGTAATTTGCGCCAGGTTTTTCACCGAGCGAATACGACGCCTGATTTCGCGTGTACTGGGCATACATACCTCGTGCAAAGGCAGGGATCACACATCACGTGCATGTACCCGGCGTCGAGCGCCTGACGATCCCTCACTCCTCCGCAAAATTGCTCATCTGCTTGAACTCTTTGAGCATATTCTCGATAGCAGCACGAATGTCGGGCGAGGGGAACTTGCGATCAAGGCGATTCTCGAAGATCATCTTGCCGACCTCGGGATGCGCTGTGCGCATATAGTTGAACAATTCCGACCTGAACCGCCCGATCTGGCTGATCGGCACATCATCGAGGTAGCCGTTGATCCCCGCGAACAGGATCACAACCTGCTCTTCCAGCGGCATTGGCTGGAACTGCGGTTGCTTGAGCACTTCCTGCAGCCGCTGACCGCGTTCGATCTGCGCGCGCGTCGTTGCATCGAGGTCCGATGCGAACTGGGCAAACGCCGCAAGGTCGCGGAACTGCGCCATATCGATCTTCAGACGGTCGGAAACCGAGCGCATGGCGCGGGTCTGCGCCGCGCCGCCGACGCGCGACACCGAAATACCGACATTCAGCGCCGGGCGAATACCGGCGTTGAACAGGTCGGTTTCCAGATAAATCTGACCATCGGTAATCGAAATGACGTTGGTTGGAATATACGCCGACACGTCATTCGCCTGCGTTTCGATGATCGGCAAAGCAGTCAGACTTCCGCCGCCGTAGTCTTCGTTCAGACGTGCAGCGCGTTCGAGCAGGCGCGAATGGAGGTAGAACACATCGCCAGGGTATGCTTCGCGTCCGGGCGGACGGCGCAACAGCAGCGACACCTGACGATAGGCGGTTGCGTGTTTCGAGAGATCGTCATAGACAATCAACGCATCACGCACTTCCTGACCGTCGATGATGACGCCGTTTTCCATCACCTCTTCGCCCATCGCGCAACCGGCATACGGTGCGATATACTGCAACGCCGCCGACTCCGACGCCGTTGCCGAGACAACGATCGTATAGTCCAGCGCGCCATATTTTTCGAGAAAGTTGATGATCTGCGCGACCTGGGCGCGTTTCTGCCCGATGGCCACATAGATGCAGACCATCCCCTTACCCTTCTGATTGATGATCGTATCGATCGCCACCGCCGTCTTACCGGTCTGGCGGTCGCCAATGATCAACTCACGCTGACCGCGCCCAATGGGGATCATTGCATCGATCGCAATAATACCCGTCTGCACGGGTGTATCGACCGACTTGCGCGTAATCACGCCGGGAGCGATGCGTTCAATCGGGCGATACTTCGTCGTCTGGATCGGTCCTTTGCCATCGATCGGCTGACCGAGCGCATTGACCACCCGCCCGATCAACGCCTGACCGACCGGCACCGAAATGACGCGCCCGGTCGAGTTGACCTGATCGCCCTCTTCAATCCCAAGATAATCACCGAGAATAATCGCCGAAACCGCGTCTCTTTCCAGGTTGAGCGCAATACCAAACACCGGCTCGCTCCGACCGGCTTTCGGCGGAAACTCAAGCAGTTCAGACGCCATCGCCTGTTCGAGCCCGCTGATCTTCGCCACACCGTCGCCCACCTGAATCACAGTGCCGACGTTGACCATTTTCGGCTGAAGATCGACACCCTCGCGAATACTCTTCAGCAGGCGCTGGTACAATTCCTCAGTTGTTGCGACTGTCATCGTCTATCCCCTCAATCACGGCGGCGCTCCGCTCTCGCTATGGATGCTACCCCGTCATCATATTGCGCTGAATGGCAGCCATACGGGTGCGCAGGCTGGTATCGAGGACCTGATCGCCGATGCGAATAATCAACCCGCCGATCAGCGACTCATCGACGCTGAAGCGCAGTTCCAGGTCGGGACCATACCGCGCTTTCAGTTGATCGGCGATACGCTCACGCTGATGTTCACTCAGCTCGACGGCGCTGATCACCTCACCGGTGAGCGGTCGCGCGCCGCCACGACGTGTCATTTGCTCAAAAGCAGCCACAACCGCTGGCAGGCGGTCGAGATTCCCCTCTCGACCAAGCGCCAGAATCAGATTGCACACTTCCCGTGGAGCGTCTGCTGGCAACGCCGCCAGCACCCGTTCCGGCGTCACCTCGCCATTGACGCTGGTTGCAGCATGGAGCGCCTGGAGCGCCGCACCGGTCAGCGCATCGAACAACGCCCGTGCAATGGCCTGAGATTCAGATGCACTCACGACTATGCCTCACCCTGACGCCGGGCAGATGTTCACTGCCCGGCATTACGGTTCAATTATACTTACCAAGTTCCGCCAGCGACTCTTCGATCAGGCGGTCGTGGTTCGCCTTCAGTTCTGCGTTGAGCACCCGCTCCGCAGTGAGCACCACCAGTTCCGCCATACGATCCTTGAGTTCACCGAGCATCCGTTGTCGCTCTTGTTCCGCCTGCGCAAGCGTATCGCTTTTGATCTTCTCAGCATCGCGGTGCGCCTGCGCAATGATCTCAGCCGCCTGCGCCCGCGCGCGTTCCTGCGCCTGCGCCAGAATAGCCGCCGCCTCCTGGCGCGCCTTCGCCAGTTCGGCGTCGTAGTCGCGCTTCGCATTCGCCAGTTGCTCGCGAACCTTCTCAGCGTCCTGCAACCCTTCCTGAATACGGTTCGTTCGCTGATTGAGCATATTCAGGATCGGGCGATACAGGAACACAGTCAGCAACCAGACGACGAAGACGACGTTGATCAGTTGCGCAATCAACAACCCCCAATTGATGCCCAGTTTTTCCACAGCCGTTCTCCCCCACAAAATGCGGATGATCTACACAATGCGGAATGCGATCAGCAGCGCAATCACCAGCGCAAAGATGAACAGCGCTTCGACCAGAGCAAAACCGAGGAACATATAGGTGCGCAGCGTTCCTTCGGCTTCGGGGTTGCGGCCCATCGCCTGCAGCGCGCCGCTGAAGATAACGCCGATGCCGACGCCAGGTCCGACGGCGCCAATGCCAACCGCGAGCGCCGCAGCGATAAGTCGCAGACCGTCATCCGTCATGATCCGTCTCCTCCTCAAGAGTACAATAATGTGCTTGCATCTCAGCCATATCGAACAACACGCGCTCAGGAGAGCGCCGCAGTGGTCTCACGAATGCGTTGCCGTCTCGCCATGCCCATGGCTGCCGTGCCCGTCGTGCGCTTCGGTCGCCAGCGACATAAACACCAGCGACAGCACCGAGAAAATCAGCGCCTGCATAAAGGCGACAAACAGTTCAAAGGCGTAGAACGGCGCTGGCAGCAGATATGGGAACAGGAACGCCATCACGACCAGAATCACCTCGCCGGCAAAGATATTGCCAAAAAGTCGGAAGGCGAACGCGATAATGCGCACGAACTCGGAAATCAGCTCGAGAATGCCGACTATTGCCGCCATAAGGCCCTGACGGAAGTTGAAGAACTTTGTGAGATAGCCAAGCCCAAGCGCCTGGAAACCAAAGAACTGGATCAACCCAACCGAAATGAGCGCCCATGCCAGCGTGACATTGAGATCCGCTGACGGTGCGCGCAGATACGGCACCAGCGTCGTACCCTTTTCACACGACAGCGGCCACGACGCAAAGAAATCCGACGCCCCGGCCGGCTCTTCCGCCAGTGTGACATCAGCGACCGGCGCAACCACCGCCGCTTCCTTGAGCCCCTCGGTCGGCACGCAGACGCCGATGCTCCCGACTCCTGGAACCAGGCCGATGACGTTCGACACCAGGATAAAGAAGAACGCCGACGCGCAGAATGGAAAGAACTTCGTTACATTTCTGCGATCGACGCTCTGAGCAAAGTTGTAGAACGCTTCGACCATCACCTCGAGTGTGTTCTGCAAGCCGCGCGGAACCATTTGCATGTTGCGCGTTCCGGCAAGCACAGCGACAATGATAATGATCAGGACGATACCGGTGGTAATCAATGAATTGGTGATGGGAATGCCGCTGGCGCATGTTTCGAGCGTGGCGCGCGCACCGCCAAGACAGACAACCGGCTCGGCAGAAACGGAGATATGGAGTTTGGTCGAGCGAACGCCGATGATATACAGGACGATCCCAACCACAAGCAAAATGCCCGTGACTGCCAGAATGCGATTCCGCATAAACGCGCTCTCCCTACTTTGAGAACACTTTCACAATAAAATGTACCATATCGGGCATAAAAATTCAACCTGCGAGCGAGGTTGAACGGGCGCTGCATGCGCAAGATCTCAAACTGAGACTGCGCCGCGAGTATAGCACAGGTAAAAAGAATGCGCAAACGCCCCTTAGACAGTTATGTGCGCGGCACGCAACACTGCGATGACAGCAAGTCTGACGATATGGGCAAGGCGCCCGCGCATCCGGCGACTCTTTTCACCTCAGCCAAGCAGTTCCTGGATGTCGCGGATGGCGCGTTTGGCATACACCCAGACGGAGCCGATCTTTGCCGGCGTTCCGGATTTGTCAAACACGATGACGAGCATGAAGCGCTGCGCGATATCGAAGCAGTAGAGATCGTAGTGGCTTCCCTCGTGCACATACAGCGCTGACGACTCAGTTTCACGCAGCATCTGCGTGATCTGTCCGGCGGTCGAGAAACTCGTCGAAAGCAGCGGCAGCAACACCATCGTCGGCAACCCGACGGTCAATCCAGTCTCGACCAGCACCATGCCAGCCCGATCGGCAAGAATAATGCACTTCGAGCCAACGTCGCGATCGAGCGCTTCCATGCGCAGGAGGATAGCGCGCTGGTCTTCGGGAGTAAGCACCAGCGGGCCATCGCGCCGCCGCGTCGGTCGTGGCGCACCTGTTTCCGTCGGACGCGCAGGCGCCGTTTCCATCTGGCGCGGCGGTTCCGCTCTGGAGCGTGCCGGGCGTGCTGGTGGTGCGGATGTCGCTGCAGGGGACTCCTTTGGTTGCGACGGTGGCGGGGGAGGTTCAGGCGCGCTTTCGGGCGCCGATTCTGCCGCCTGATTCGCTGTATTCGCTGCTTCGTACAATTCCCGATACAGCAGATTGCGCAGGTCATCGAGCGCCGTATCGCCGCTGACGATGTGCTGGACACCAAAACTCGCCGCTCGCTGAGCTATCTGAGGATCGACCTGCCGACTCCACAGCACCAGGCGTGTCGGCGCACCGAAATTGGGCAGAATTTCCGCCAGATCAATGCCGCTCATCCCTGGCAATTCCACATTTGCAATAATCACGCCGGGCGGATCATTCCGCACTTCCCACAACGCATCGTTTGCCGTGTCGAGCGTCTGCACCTCGACATCATCGGCGAACCGGCCCTGCAGGGCGCGCAGTTCGCTGCTATCACCTGGAACAACCACAAGTCGGTACGTCATGAGATTGCTTCACTTTCCTCTCAAGTCTGACGGAACGGAAGCGCGAACGAGAAGGTGCTTCCCTCTCCTTCCCGGCTGACGACCCACACCGCCCCGCCCAGTGAGGCTATCAACTCGCGCACCAGCGCCAACCCGAGCCCCGCGCCGCCGCGCTCGCGCGTCAGCGAGTCGCCCACCTGATAGAACCGATCGAAGATGCGGACTTGTTCGTGTGCTGGAATGCCAATCCCGGTGTCTGCGACATCGACGACCACCCACGGCAGCGCGCGTAGCAATGCCGGGGGCTTGATGATCAAGGCGTTATTCAACGCCTCGAGGTCGGCGAATGGACGAACACTGATCGCAATCGTGATCTGTCCGTGCGCTGGCGTAAATTTGACGGCGTTCGAAAGCAGATGGTTAAGCACCAGCAGCACCTTCTCGCGATCAGTAAGGAAAGGCGGAAGCGTCTCGGGCAGGCGCGTCACAATCGTTTGCCCCGACAGTGCAACGGTGCTGTTCAGATTGTTGACCACCTGCTGAATCACGCCGACCAGATCAAGCGGTGCGAGTTGCGGTTGCGCCTCGCCCGTGTCGATATGCCGCAAGTTGACCATGTCATCGACGATTTCTTTGATGCGCTGCGCACTTTCCAAAACGCGCTGCAGATACTCGCGCTGACTGCCATCGACCTGGTCGCGCACCATCATCGTGTATCCCAGCACAATCGAGAGTGGCGTGCGCAATTCGTGCGATGCGATAGCGATGAATTCGCTCTTAAGGCGATCAAGTTCCTGACGCCGCTGGTACGCTTCATCGAGTTGACGATAGAGGGTTGCATTGCGCAATGCAGCGCCTGCGTGATTGGCAAGCAGCACCAATCCCTGCTGCACACCTGGACGCAGGGTGGCTGATCGTTCGTCACAGAGCAATACCACGCCATTGACCTGTCCCTGCGCGCGCAATGGCACTGCAAGCGCCGCATGCAGTCTGTGGCTATGACAGACACCATAGAAGGCGGTATCATCGTAGAGTGGCTGGCACAACGCAAATGAGCGCTTTGCCAGAACATACCCTTCATCGGTCAGCTGCGCATCGTTTGGGTGCGCCACTGCCTCATAGAGCGTTTCGCTATCATCGCCAAGCAGCAGGAAACCAGTCTGAAATCCGCTGCGTTCGATCATGGCGTTGAGCGCAATGCGCGCCAGTTCGGGCAATTCCAGGGTGGCGCTGAATGCTTCGCTGACTGCCAGCAGTTGCTCGAGCGTCCGTAGCCGGAGATTGTCCTGTTGAATGGCGCGCTTCCGCAGCGCCTGATCGACAGCCAGGCGCAGTTGTTCGAGTTCGAACGGTTTCGAGAGAAAATCGGCGACGCCGCGCCGCACCGATTGGTGCAGGTTCTCGAGCGACGCATATCCCGTCATAATAATGATGGCGATCTCTGGATCCTTTTCGCGCGCGATTTGCGCCAGATCGAGACCGCTCATCGTCGGCATCTTGATATCGGTCAGCAGCAGATCGAACTGCGGCCCATCGTTGAGCGCTGCAATGGCAACATCCGGATCGCTGGTCGCCATTACCTCATAACCGGCGCGTTGCAGCGTGCGCGAGCAGACGTCGCACATGTGCTGTTCGTCATCGACGATCAGCAGCCGGGGCGGTGAAGGGTTCGTCAATGATGTGAGCGATCCGGTATCGATTGCCTGACTCATAGCTCTGGATCCGCCATCAATGTAGCGCTTCGAGAGCGACGGCGGACATTCGCGTGATCGTTCCGTCTTCGAGTACAACCTCGGCGACCTGCGTGCGCACACGTGATGGCAATCGCTGTGGCGAAGGCGATAGCGCCCGCACCTGACCGGTCGCTCCCAGGTACGGCTGGTGGAGAACGCGCACAGGCGCGCCAGGACGGACTGTTGGGCGTGGCGCCTCAAGAGACACTCCGGCGGCGCGTGTTGTCAATGGGATGACAACCCGTGGGCGTCGAATGTCTCCCCATACGTGCGTCACTCCTTCGACCAGCGCTTCTTTGCCGGCATACGAGGCGAGCAGATCGAACAACGGTCGCGCCATCGGTCGGGCGCCGAAGCCTTCAGTGACAATGACGACGAGGTCGGCAACGGGGTTGGGAGATGATGGTACGCGCCAGACAGGCGGTCCGGCATCCCATGGCGCATACCCTTCTTCGGCGCCAAGAAAGGCACGCAACTCAGCCTCATCGATGCTGCCGACGATAATGCCGCGCACTCCTTCCTGCGCTGCTCGCTCCAGCGCCGCTGCACTGATGGTGCTGCCGCCGATGATAATCGCATAAGCAAAACGCGCGTTGATTTTATCGGGAGTGATTGGTTCCGCCGGATCGGTGACCATCAGTTGTAACACGCCGTACTGGCTTGCTCCAATGCCGAAGATGCCATAGACCTGCGCTGCCGGGGTTTCGATCCGCACCCCCTCGTATGGCATAATCTCCATCACGACCCCGGGGATGTTGGCGAGCAGTTCGTAGCGTTCCGGATCGGGCGCGATTGTAATATAACCGGTGGCTTCATCGACAGCTGTAAGAACGCCGCTGACCGGTGACAGGCACTTTCGCCCGCCAAACCGGCCCGTCTGGGCAAGCGGGGCGCCCTGTGCGATCGATGCGCCAACGTCGTGCAGCAATGAGCGTTTGACGCGCGAGGGAGGGATCATGAGCATGCGCGCCAGGTTTATGATCCGTGGCGCTGCCGGAACGAACGCATATGCGACAGGAGTGCCGGGTTCGACACGCTGCCCAACGCGAACAACGACTTCCCCCGGATGCGGCAACCGGCGCTCGATCCGCGCCAATGCGCCGGTAACGAGAGGCGACGCGCCCGACGGAACATACAACGACATACCACCCTCGCGCGCTGGCTTACAGGCCCATTCAATTATAGCACACACCTACAGCACACACATACAAAGAGCCGTTGCGCGGCAACAGTCAACCATGCGCTTCTGCGTCGCAACTATCACCTGTTCGGAAGCGTCTGACCAATAGAAACAGCGAAGAGAAGACGCGCCTGTTTGTGAGTCTGATGGAGATTCCTATGAACGCCTCAACAGTACGACTGATGCGTAGCCGTGATGATGCCATTATCGCCGGGGTGGCGGGAGGGATCGCACGGTATCTGGGAGTCGATCCCACCATTGTGCGCCTGATTTTTGTTCTGCTGGTTTTCAGTGGCGTGGGAGTGCTACTCTATCCGGTGCTCTGGATCATTATGCCGCTCGAGGGAACATCGGCGCCAGGACGCACCGCCGATGACTCAGGACAAGAGCCGTCTGAACACGGCGGGAGTGCGCAACGCCGACGGTTCGATCCGCTGAACAGTGCAGACGGAGATTTCGAATCGGAGATTCCGGTCAATAATTTGAATGACCGCGACACGCGCCGTGCATCGCCGTCTGTGCAGCGCAACGGGCAGTTGGGCGCCATTCTCATTGGCGTCGGCATACTGGCGCTCCTGAGCATCTTCCTTGGTCCGGCTTTTGGCAAACTTTTGTTCCCGATCGTGTTGATCGCCGCCGGTGTGCTGGTGTTGCTGCGCAATCGGCAATGATGCTCCGTCGAGCGAAGGCGGCTCATTGACCCGTCACAATGACCGCTCTTCTGGCACGGTTCTTCCGAATCCGGACAGCATGTTTACCCCTAACCCCGCCACGCCTGCCGCAATGACGTATTTGATCAGGCTGTCTCCGACGATCACCGACATGATGAGGTCGTTTGTCCAGACCCCATAGAATGCGAGCATAGTGAAGAGCATGGTGTCCAGCGGCGCCGAGAGCGCGTTGCTCGACAGGGCGCGGACGAGCCAGATGCGGTGACGCAGCGCGTGGTATACCTCGGTATCGGTCAGTTCAGAAAGAAAAAGTGCGATTGCCGAGGCAAAGATGATCCGTGGCGATACTGCTGAAAACGCAGCAGCGATGATGTTGACGCCTACTGCTCCTGAAATAGTTGCATAGACCACCGTTTTGTTATATTGCCGGTGAATCAGATCGCGCAGGGTGAAAATGACGCCGAAAAAGAGGGTTCCCAGTGCAAACTGGAGTCCGCCAACGTCCAAAATGGTATCGGCAGTCAGATTCGCTGCCAGAATGGCGATAATATAGAGTATAATTGCAACCATATCTCTTCCTCAGGCAGTGTTGTTACTTTGTATCAGAATGTCAATCTGCCTTCGATGGGCAATGTCTTCGTTGCCAGGCGCAGTTTCCCGCGCACTCCAGGCGGCAGTTCCACCAGTCCACAAAGGCGCCTGCCGCGGCGCTTGAACGCCACCCGGATGTCGCCGCCGGACGGATGCACGAGCACGCCTTCAGCCCACGTCAGATCCCCTGGCATGGGAGCGATCTCCACGCTGGTGAAGCCTGGTTCGGCAGGACGGATGCCCAGCACCGTGGCAAAGTAGTGATAGAGCGGGTGTGATGACCAGGCGTGACAGTCCGAACGGCTTGGTTCGACCCGCTCCAGCGGCGTCTGCAGTCCAATCTGCACCATTTCGGCGTCCCAGCGGCGCAGTTGGGCGTAGAGCGGCTGCGTCAGCCCGAGCTGGCGGAAGGCTTCCAGGACGTAATGGAGAAAGTAGTAGGAAGCCTGGCTGCGCTCAGCGGCAGGCCAGGCGTGCGCTAGGCGACGGCGCTGCGCTGCGGGCAGTTGACCGCTCAGCACGGCGAAGGACTGCGTGTGGTCGCAAAATGTGGCGTGAGTCTGGTCATCGGCGAACAGACCACGCGCTTCGTCCCAAAAGGCGGTTTGCCCCGTCTGCGCCAGCGCGCGCGTCCAGCGGGCATAATGCGCCGCCAGTTCGGGTTCGCCCAGTTTCTTCTCCAGGTCAGCGGCCAGGGCGAGCGTGTACACCAGATGCCAGTGTAAAACGCCGCTCACGCCGTTATGTCCGTGTGGCGGCACACCTGCGTCCTGATTCCACGCTTCCACCCAATCGGTCACGTTCCAGCCTTCGGGGGCGTGGAGCAGGCCGTCGGGTCCAATGTGGCGGCGGAAGGCTTCGAGCGTGGCGCGCATGCCGGGCAGCAGCGCGCGCACGAAGTCGAGGTCAGTCCGCCAGTGTGCGTAATCCCACAACATCCCTACCCAGTAGAGCGAGAAAGGGGCAATCAGTTGCGTCACACGGCAGGGAAAGCGCGCCTGCAAAAATCCTTCGGGCAGGCGCGAGGCGTCGAAGAGGGTGATGGCTTTGCGCGTCAGGCGGTCGTCGCGGGTCATCACGGCGTGGCACAGAGCCTGCAGGCGCGTATCGCCGATATATTGCAGTTCTTCGTAATGCGGACAGTCGAAGAAGGTTTCGCTGGCATCCGCCTGCAGGCCGCGAACCAGGAGCGGCAGGGGCGCGGTCAGGCGCGGGTCGCTGCAATCGAAGCGGCTTTCCATTTCGAGCGGATAGCGGGCTTCTTCGAGGGTCAGCGCGTGCAGGGTGAGCGGCGCCTCGCCATTGACGATGAGCAGTTGCAGGTATAGCCCGGCCTGCCACCAGAGCGGCCCGTAGCAGGCGTGCTCGCTGCCATCCGGCAGGATTTCATCATCCTGCGTCACCAGATACTTGCCCCACAGTTCATCGCGGTTGCCCTTGTCGTGGTTCCAGAAATCGGGTTGGGCGCGCGCTGCTTCAGCCCAGCCGATGAAAATCCGCGCACCCCGCCCGCCCGAAAGGGTCAGTTCGGGGTAAGCCACCAGGTAGTCCGGCAGTTTGAAGATGATGCGCCGCACGGCGCCTGGCGGCAGGTGAATGTCGGTCTGCCCGGCGGCAAAAGCCTGCCAGTTTTCACCAGGGTCGGGGGGGAGCGCAGGCGCAAGGGCAGTAGCCTGGACGGCTTCCGGCTCGCTACTCGACGGTTCGCACACCAGGCGAAGCACACCCGGATGGCGGATGGCGCTGAACAACGGCGGCAGGGGCGCAGGCTGCAGGCGGCGCTTCTGGTACACCTCCCAGTCCTGCAGGCGGTCACAGGCGCGGCTGACGCGGCGGGCAGGTCGCCAGTCAAACGAATCGAGCGCCGCCAGGGTGGGAAAGGGTCGCGAGACGCGGAAGCGATGTCCACGCCAGAGAGCCTGCTGCGTTTTCAGATAGTCCCAGCCGGGCAAAGGGCAGGTCTGCCAGTCGCCCAATCCGGTGCTCAGGGCTTCGTATGCACCCTCGACAGCAAACAGAAAGCCGGGCTGCACGCTCATCTGGGCTGAAGCGGCATACTGACCCGCCGACCAGACGATCGACCAAAAGGTGTGTTCGCCTGCTGGAATGTCCACCTCGAAGGACTCGTAGTACCAGTACAACGGACTGCCGCGCTCAGGGCCACGCCCCAGGCGGGTTTGATTCAGAAAAAGGATGTAGCGCTCGTCGGCGCTGACATGAAAGCGCAGGCGCGCCGGCGCTGCAAACGTCGCCTTGAGGCGGTAGAGCGTGACGAAGGGCGGCTGACCTGCTTCTGCGCAGTCCACCCACCACGCGGGCCAGGCGGTCTGTTCGCGCCAGTTGATGGATGGGTCAGGGGAGAAAGGTGGACGGGTAGGGTAGACTCTCATACGCATCTCACGTTTGTCACTTGCGCCAGATTGTACTATGATTTCGCGAATGTTCATACCACCGCCTTCTGGCGGTCGCGGACAGGCTGACGCCGATCGTACCCGTACCACCGCCTTCAGGCGGTCAAAGGACAGGCTGAAGCCTATCGTACCGCCTTGTACCACCGCCTTCAGGCGGTGCACGACAGGCTAAAGCCTATCGCACCTGCCGCGTACCACCGCCTTCAGGCGGTGCAAGACAGGCTAAAGCGTGTCGTACCGTCGCCTTCAGGCGGTCAAAGGACAGGCTGAAGCCTGTCGTACCCGTACCCCCGCCTTCAGGCGGTGCACGACAGGCTGAAGCCTATCGTACCGCCTTGTACCACCGCCTTCAGGCGGTCAAAGGACAGGCTGAAGCCTATCGTACCGCCTTGTACCACCGCCTTCCGGCGGTGCACGACAGGCTAAAGCCTATCGCACCTGCCGCGTACCACCGCCTTCAGGCGGTCGCGGACAGGCTGACGCCGATCGCACCTGCCGCGTACCACCGCCTTCAGGCGGTCGCGGACAGGCTAAAGCCTATCGTACCACCGCCTTCCGGCGATACAAGACAGGCTGAAGCCTATCGTACCTGCCGCGTACCACCACCTTCGGGCGGGATCCGGCCGGCTCAAGCCTGTGGTACATTGGTACACTGCCTGATCTTGAAAATTGCTGCAGGGAGAGAGAATGCTGCGTAAGAGTCTGGTCATTTTAATGGCTGACGCGGTAGGCTTCATGGGCAACCCGAATTGTCGCACGCCCCATCTCGATCAATTTGCGGCGCAAGGCATCGTCTTCGAACAGCATTTTGCCGTGCGTGGCAAATGCGTTCCCAGCTGTATCTCCATGCAGACCGTGCGATATGTGCACACTGACGGCTTTCGTACCATTCACCAGCACCTTCCGCCGGGGCAGCCGAACCTGCTACAACTTCTGCGCGAGAACTACGGATACGAGACGGCAGTCTTTGGTATCAACCATACCTGGAAAGCATTGTTCGAGACCAACGAAGTGGGGAGGGGCATCAGCGACTATCACTCGTTTACCGGGCATTATCACGAAATGGCGTTTGCCGCGTATGACTCGCCTGCGCCGGGGCCAGGCGCGCGCACGCCGCTCGACCTGGACAATCATCATTTTCACTATGGCGATAGAATCGAGGGCAGGCGCAATCAGTTCACCGATGACGCCCGCACCGCTCAGGCGCTTGACTACCTGACCAAAACCCGCGACCGCCAGGGCCCATTTTACCTTCATCTCAATCTCACTCCGCCACATCCGCCTTACGCGGTCGAGGAACCCTGTTTTTCGATGTATGACCGCCAGGCCATTCAGCCTATTCACATCCCTGGTGGCATGGTTGCAGCGCATCACGTCAATGAGGCGCTGCATGTCGCGTTCCCTCTCAGGGCTCAGAGCAGGGGCCGACGTCCAGCGTCCAACCCTCAGGCACGATCTCGACCGCCCGCCAGAATATACCAGGTTTATGAACCCTCACTACAGGCAGGAGTCATCACGAACACGCCAATCTGTCGCAACGATAGGAGCCTTTCATGCAAACCCGTGCCATTGTCTTCACCGCCCCCCGGCAGGTCGAGTTGCACGACATCGACATCCCTGCACCTGAAGCGGGTGAAGTGCTGATAGAAAGTCTGTACACCCTTATCAGCCCTGGCACCGAATTGCGCTGCCGCGCCGGGAAGCAGGATGGGGCGGTTTTTCCCTTCATCCCCGGATATGCACTGACGGGGCGCGTGATTGCGCGGGGATCGGAAGTGTCGCTATCTGAAGGGACGCTCGTTTTTTGTAGCGGGACGAGCAAAGCCGGCCTGAGCCGCGTCTGGGGAGGGCACACTGCTCACGCTGTTCGAGCCGAACGAGATGTGTATCCGCTTCCAGAAGCAGTTGACCCGCTCCATGCCACTGCGGCCAGGCTGGCGGCGATTGCCTATCGCGGAGTCCGTCTTGGACAGCCCAGGCTCCACGAAACAGTGGCTGTCATTGGACTGGGCGCGATTGGTCTGCTTGCGGCGCAGCTGTATACCTTGAGCGGCGCGCGTCTCGTCGCAGCCGATGTTTCTCCGTATCGTGTCGCCAATGCCCGACAGGCTGGTCTGGAAGCGTTTGTGCCGCAGGGCGAACTGGGCGAATCCTTTCGCGCCTTTTTTCCAGGCGGCGCGGATGTGGTGGTGGATGCCACCGGCGTGCCCTCTGTGCTGGTACAGTCCATCGAGGTCGCCCGGGATAAACCCTGGGACGACTCGCCAGAACCAGGTGCGCGGGTCGTTATCCAGGGCAGTTATGCCGGCGAATGGCGCCTGCCCTATCAGGCAACATTTGCGAAAGAACTTTCGTTCTATGTCCCACGTGACGCCCAACCGCGCGATATCCGCGCCATGCTGGATCTCATTGCGCGCGGCAAACTGAACCTGGACGCGCTGATTAGCGACGTGCGCCCCCCTGAAACCGCTCCGGAAACGTATGCCGCTCTCGATGAACCAGGCGCAGCATTGATTACCGTGGCATTCAAGTGGTAGCGCACCATGCGGACAACCTGAAGGAGCACCTATGAAATACGCCCATCTGTTGTCGCTGCTCTTGATTGTTTCCTGGCTGACGGGTTGCGCCACACCTGCCCCAGAGCCACCTTCCTCTACGATGCCGACGGTCATACCGACCGTCGTTGCTATCGCCACCCCACCCGCTGCCTCGTGGGACGGTCTGGCGAATCCGGCGCTCTGGCAGGGCGGCAGCGATTACCTGCTCGAAGCGCGCCAGAGCGTTCTGTTCGTGCGGGCCAACAAAATCAGCCCCAATGCCTCCATGGAAGCGGTTTTTCCGCCGCTCGACCTGCGCGCCGCGCCCTATGCCAGCGTGACCGCCCTCTCCGACATCTCTGCCAACATCACGGTTGGCCTGGTGGACGCTGATGGTAACGAGGGGTGGCTGATCGGCAACTACGCCAACCGCGAGATGGCGCATGGCGTGTACCCGCTGACGCACTTCTTCGATTTCTCCCGCGCCAGTATCGACCTGAGCCGCGTGACCGCCATGCGCATCGTCTGCAACCGTGGCAGCCCCTTCTGTCGGGCAAACATCCAGTTGAGCGACATCCGCCTGGGCGCAGGCGCACTCCCCGTCCTGGCGTATGCCCCCCTGCCGGACGTGGAAATCGCCCTGGGTGACTCCCCACTGCCGGTTGTCCCCTTCCCCCTCAGCCGCGACGACGCTGCCGAGACCTGGCGCGCCGAGTTCCCCGCGCAACTGGTCTCTTCCGGCGAATTTCGCGATGGTGTGTTCCATTACACCCTGACCGGTCAGCCCGGAACTGGAAAAGTGACCCTCATCGGTCAGCGCGGCGAGCGGAGCGTTGAACTCTCCTTCACCCTGACCGTCTCCGAAAACCGTCCCCCCCGCCTGCCTCGGCCCGATAACCAGACTCTGGCAGTGGGCGACTCCCTCAACCTGCGCCTGACCGGTCTCGACGATGGCGACCCGGCTTCGGCGCAAGCCATGACCCTGAGCGTGGTCAGCGCCGACCCGTCCATCGCCGCCGTGACGGGCGTGGAATACGACAGGCGCAGCCGCTGGGCAGTTCTCTCGCTGCGCGCCGAGACCGCCGGGGAGACGGAGATCACTCTCACGCTGACCGACGATCGCGGCGCCAGTGTCTCGCAATCCTTTGAAGTCGCGGTCTTTCCCGAACTTAACCTCCCGCCGTCGTTCGATCTGCCTGCCACGCTTGCCCTGCCGGCTGGCGGCGAACTACGGCAGCCCATCACAAACATTTCCGCCGGGGAACCGGGACAGCGCATCACATTTACCGTCCAGTCCGACCAGCCCGGTCTGACCGCGTTCATCGAGAACGACACCCTCATCCTGCGCGCCGACCCTGCCCTGAGCGGTGAAGCGCTCGTGACCGTCACCGCCACCGACGACGGCGGCAACCCGCGCAACCAGGGGAATGCTTCCGTCAGCCGCGATATCGCTGTTCGTTCGCTCCCGTCCGCAATCACCGGCTTCAGCGACCCCTTCGATGGACCTGAAGTCGCGCCCCCACTGACGGGCAGCGGTGAAGGCGCGCATGCGCTTTCCATCGAAGATGGCGCGCTGCGGGTGGAGGTGGATAAATACCTGACCAACAACCCGTGGGCCGGTCTGTGGTACACCCTGCCCGCCGAACTCGACCTGACGCAGAACCCGGTCATCACCCTGCGTATGAAAGCCGACCGCTCGACCGCCATGCTCATCTTTCTGTGGGATGCCGATGACCGCTACAACACAGCCGGCACCGCTACCGTGATTGTGGACACCGAATGGAAAGAGTACACCCTTGATTTTTCGGGCAAGAACCTCGATTCGCAGGGGCGCGTCGTGGATTTCTCGCGCATTAAGGCCCTCCTGTTCAACTTTGCCCCCGGTCACATGCACCGTGGCGCCATCTGGCTGGACGATATGCGCGTTGGTACAGAAGCCGCCGTCCGCGCCGCGCCGCCTGCGCTTGTCATTCAGGCGCCGCCGCGTCTAACCCTACTGCCGGGCGGCGCCGCCGCCGAAATGGTCGTCATCTCCGGCCTGCTGGGAGATGAAACGGTGGAATTGACCGACGCCACGCCCGGACTCTTGAGCGAATCCCGGCTGACTCCGCAGGGCGAAGGGCGCTTCCTGCTCACGCTGAAAACCGCCCCTGATACGACGGGACTGGCCCGCCTGAAAGTAACCGTCCTGGCGCCGGATGGACGCCGCAGCGAAAAGTTTCTCGACATCCTCATCCCTGACCTGCCCCCTGCTGACGTGCTGACCCTCGACCGCGCCACTCGCTATCAGGTGATGGACGGCTTCGGCGCGTTCCTCGGCGCGGGTGTGTGGGAACGCGACAGGCAAGACCTGAACCTGCCCTTCGTGCAAGACCTGAACATCACCGTTGCCCGCTTCGGAATCATTGATACCGACTTCGAGCCGCGCAACGACAACGCCAACCCGTATGTGATCGATTTCGACGCCTTCGACCGCGGCGCCCTGCCACTCAACTGGATGCGTCGCCTGAAAGCCGAAAGCGCAATTGACAAGTACATCCTCACTGTCTGGAGTCCGCCGGACTGGATGAAAAAAGGCCGCACGCGGGCGGCCATCACCGGTTCAGGCGAGAACTTCGTGGAAGAGCGCTACTACGAGGAGTATGCCGAGTTTCTCGCGGCGATCGTTCACATCATCAAGGAAGAGACCGACATCGACCTGTACGCCATTTCGGTGCAGAACGAGCCGCAATTCAATCAGCCATACGCCTCGGCGTTGCTACCCGCCGATAAAATGGCGCGGGTGCTGGAGGTAGTGACACGGCGCTTCCGGTCCGAGGGCATCCAGACTCGCCTGTTCATGCCCGAAGCCCTACCCCAGCAAAAAGGCATTGGTGAGTACATTCGCCAGCTCGACCTGATTCCCGAAGCCAGCCAGGGGATCGACATCATCGCCATTCACAACTACGACAGCGACGGGATCAACGTAGGCGGCGCCGGAGCACAGGAATGGGCCGACATGTACGCCTGGGCGAACGCCGCCCGTCCGCGCCGGATGTGGATGACCGAAACCAGCGGACATCCCGACACCTGGTCCGGCGCAACGCTGCTTTTTGGCAACATCTACAACGCGCTGGCGTATGGCAACGCCTCGGCGTGGGTGTGGTGGACCCTGGCGGAAACGTCGGGCAACGCCCAGTATGGGCTGGTGGTGGATAACCAGCCAACAGCGCGCTATGCCGTCTCGCGGCATTTCTACCGCGCTATTCAGCCCGGCGCTGTTCGGATTCAGGTCAACGCCCCCAATGACCTGCTGGCGCTGGCATTCGAGAACCCCGACCGCACGACGGCAATTGTTCTCTACAACAAAGGGAAAGCCCGCCTGATCGCCTGCCCCGCAGCCGGAACGCTCACCGAAGCCTGGCTGACGCACGACGGTTTGCTCAGCCGCCCGGCGCACATCAGCGGTGAAAGCGTCCTGCTCCCCGCTGATTCGGTGCTGACAATGATGTTTGAGCCGTAAGCCAGTCTGCTACCGCCTAATACCATTTTAGATTTTAGATTTTGGATTGGAGATTATCGCGCAGGGCGTTCTGATGCGATTTGACGGAACTCCGTTTGCGGAGTATTCAAGTGGAATTGGTATAAGAGCCTATCCGAAGAACGCAGGATACCGAAAAACCGCATCCTGGGTAGCGCACAGCGCGTATCGAAGGGGCGGTTTTTCGGATAGGTTCTAAACGCCGCAGTACGCTGCGGTACGACCGGCTTCAGCCGGTCCGCGACCGCCGGAAGGCGGTGGTACCAGGTGGTACGACCGGCTTCAGCCGGTCCGCGACCGCCTGAAGGCGGTGGTACATCGCGGTACGATAGGCTTATGGTGTTCCAGAAATTAATCCGCTATCCTAGTCCGACATACTGTAAAAGCTTTGGCGACCCGGTCGCGAAGGACGCAAAGAATCTATCAA